>Ga0209654_1000007_pt1 | contig 264881 bp, 214 predicted proteins | sample SaaInl1SG_22_DNA_FD_184646 | JGI IMG/M metagenome (GOLD analysis project Ga0209654, IMG submission 184646) | Marine microbial communities from expanding oxygen minimum zones in the Saanich Inlet - ESP_161SG_22_DNA (SPAdes) (version 2) | ecosystem: Environmental > Aquatic > Marine > Intertidal... | reverse complement strand
AAAGCAAAACCACCACCTAAACAAACCTGTCAAGGGGTTCTTTTTTAAAAATTGTGTTTTACAAACAGTAAAACCAATAAAATCAATACTTTTATAAAACCTGAATTTTATTTAGGACAGGATTGAATATTAATAAAGAAACCATAGCATTAATTAGGTTTTAATAATTAAAAACCCCAACTTTGCACTCCTTTTTTTAAGGACAGCCTTTAAACACACAAAAATACTATCATATTTATGTTAAAGATTATTGTTAAAGATGGTGAAAACATCGAGAGAGCATTAAAACGCTACAAAAGAAAGCATAGAAATATTCAGGTAATGCAAAATTTAAGAGAGAACCAATATTTCACAAAACCATCTGTTAAGAGACGTCGTGAAATCCAAAAAGCGGCATATATTCAAAACTTAAGAGATCAGGAAGATATATAAGCTACCTTTAATCGATATTATATAAATTCATCCCATTTGCCGATTGGCAAGTGGGATTTTTGTATAGCGAATACAGATAATTTGCGCGTTTACTTTCTATAGTTCACTGGTCTATCTTCATAAAGGTGCTCAAACGTTTTATCTGTAGTATAAACATCCCTCAGAACTTTATATACCATAATAATTACTAGAATTTGTCCCAAGCACATGGTGTAAAACACCCAAGTAAAGGCCATATTCATAGACACCATAACGGTTAACATCACTAACAAGAATGTAGTTAGCCCTACATAAAACATCACTGGAATTTTCATAACTTTTTTTATTTACAAGTTACTAAACAACGGGGTTACAGCATGTTATAATCTTGTTAAAAAAGGGCTTAACTAAAGTATAGATATGTTAACAACCAATCCTTCGTTGGCACGCACGTTAAAAACCGTATCGTCTTCAAAAATTAAATATTGCCCTTTAACACCAACCAACTTTCCTTCATATGACTGTGCTTTTTGAATATTCAAACTTTTTGGTTTCTCGGGGTATTTCTTTACTGGAAATTCTAAGTTCGTTTCAGAGTTACTTTCAATAAAATAATCCATGGCCTCATCAGGAATATAGTGTTTTAAACGCTCTCGCCATTTCACCAAATCTTCATCTTTTATATCGTTCTTCAACATGTTACGCCAATTGGTTTTATCTGCAACATGATCTTTTAAGGCCACTTCAGTTATACCTGCCAAATAACGGTTGGGTACTTCAACAATTTCTATAGCTTCATGTGCACCTTGATCTATCCATCGTGTCGGAATTTGGCTTTTCCTTGTAACACCAACTTTTACATTACTAGAGTTTGCCAAATACACAATGTGTGGCTGTAATTGTACTTGCTTTTCATATTCTAAATCCCTATCCTCTTTGTCTAAATGCGCTGTACTCAATTCAGGGCGCATAATCCAATCTGCTGCTTGCGGTATGTCGAAAAAACAACTTTTGCAAAACCCTTGTCGGTAAATTGGGTTGTCCAGCCCACAGTTTAAACATTGAAACTTTACAAACTCTATTTTTAGGCGTTTGTTAAGTATTTGATTTATGTTTATAAAATCGTTTTCAAACACTAAGTAATATTGAATTGGGCTAGAAAATTCCGTTTCCATTTTCCTTAAAACACCTTGGTAGGTCATATAAAAAAAAGTATTATTTTTAAAAACTTAAAGATAGCATAATTATGCCAATTCCCTTAGTTAATTCCATTGCGTCATGGTTCCTAAAAAAGCGATTCCATCAAATAGAATTGTTTTTAAAATACCCAAACGAAGTACAAAACGAACTGCTTTTGAGTTTGTTGGATTTTGCTAAAAATACTGAAATTGGCAAGCAATACGATTTTGCTTCAATTAAAAACTATAAAACCTTTTCAGAGCGCATCCCTATTAAAAATTATGATGGTTGGCAAAACGACATTGAGCGTTCCAGAAAAGGGGAAAACAACATATTTTGGCCAACACCCATTAAATGGTTTGCCAAATCTAGTGGTACAACCAGGGCTAAAAGTAAATTTATTCCTGTTAGCGAAGAATCTTTAGAAGATTGCCATTATGCGGCAAGTAAGGATTTGTTGTGTATGTATTTAAACAATAATGAAGATTCCCAATTGTTCAATGGAAAAAGCTTGAGATTAGGCGGAAGCAAAGAATTGTACAAGGAAAACGGAACAGTATTCGGAGACTTATCGGCAATACTTATTGATAATATGCCCTTTTGGGCAGAGTTTAGCAGCACACCAAGCAACAAATTGTCGTTAATGAGCGACTGGGAACATAAAATGCAAGCTATTGTAAATGAAACCATAAATGAAAACGTAACTAGTTTAGCGGGTGTACCTTCTTGGATGTTAGTGCTTTTAAACAATGTTTTGGAAACCACAGAAAAAGATAGTCTGTTTGATATTTGGCCTAATTTAGAAGTTTACTTTCACGGGGGGGTAAGCTTTGTGCCTTATGTAGATCAGTATAAAAACATTCTTCCTAAAAGCAATTTTAGATACTATGAAATTTACAATGCTTCGGAAGGTTTTTTTGCTATTCAAGATCAAAATAGTTCTGATGAGTTATTATTGATGCTAGATTACGGGATTTTTTATGAATTCATTCCAATGGATATTTATGCCACGTCTGAAGAAAAAGCAATTCCGCTTAGCCAAGTAAAGCTTAATACAAATTACGCGGTGATTATCACCACGAATGCAGGACTTTGGCGTTACAAAATTGGAGATACCATTAGGTTTACGTCCTTGAATCCATATCGTATTAAAATCTCCGGAAGAACCAAGCACCATATAAATGTTTTCGGTGAAGAGTTAATTATAGAAAACGCAGAAGCTGCACTAAAAAATGTTTGTAAACGTACCAAATCTGAAATTGTAGATTTCACTGCAGCGCCTATTTTTATGGAAGGTAAAGATAAAGGTGCACACGAATGGCTTATTGAATTTAAAACACCACCAAAAGACATTGGCTATTTTAATGAACTGTTCGATAATGCTTTAAAATCTCTAAATTCAGATTATGAAGCAAAACGTTATAATAATATCACATTAAACAAGCCCAAGATAAACATTGCAAGACCTCAGCTTTTTCACGATTGGTTAAAACAAAATAATAAATTAGGCGGACAACATAAAGTACCCAGGTTATCTAATACACGAGACTATCTGGATGATTTGTTGAAATTGAATGTATAGCTAAATAATTAGAATAAGAAATCGCATTGCGTTTATAGTTTTAAACGTATTCAACTTTGTAAAAACCCGACGAATAGATAAAGTGCATACGCTTTTGTGGTTTTAACGAGTAATTTGTCTGATAATCTAAAAGATATCAAAACGGTTTGCCGAAAACCTCGAGTAGGCATATTTTTGGGCTGCAATCAAGAAAACGATACGAAAGAATTACGTATTAATTAATATCCATTAAAATATACCGCGTCGACCGACGTGGTTTTTTTATGCCCAAAATCTACTATCTTTATTAAAAATTTTATGTTATGAATTCTAAAATTATTGGTACCGTACTTTTTGTTTTTTTGGCATGTGGTTTACACAGTTACTCACAAGAGAATCAAAACAATTTTTGGAAACATGTAAGATACGGTGGCGGATTAGGTTTAAATTTTGGTAACGGATTTTTTAGTGCTACTGTTGCGCCTAGTGCTATATATCAATTTAACCAACAAGTTGCCTTAGGTGTTGGATTAAACGCCACATTTAATAATCAAAAAGATGTTTTTAAAACTACAGTACTCGGGGGCAGTGTAATTGGCCTATACAATGTTATTCCAGAAATACAGCTTTCGGTTGATTTTGAGCAACTTAACGTGAGCCGTAGATACGATATTAGGGTAAATGCAGAAGATGAAAACTATTGGTCTCCCGCCTTATTTTTAGGTGCAGGATATAGAAACAGAAATGTTATAGTTGGCATTAGGTATAATGTTTTGCATGATAGCGAAAAAAGTATTTATATAGATGCCTGGGTACCTTTTGTTAGGTTTTTCTTTTAGGAATACTTGTTTCGAAACCACACTTTTTGCCATTCGCGTTTTAAAATAAGAAACGTTACATTTTCTGAAAGCTTAAGAATATCATCACCATCTAATGCCTTCACTTCTTTTTCAGAAACATCAATAATGTAAAGTAAGTTAAGATACTCCGTAAACTTCTCTTGAATGAGTTTATAAACCGTTTCATGAAGAAGCAACTTTAAACTAGACGGTAAAATGTCCTCATGAAAATCTAAATCAATATTTGCTAAAAGAAAATCTTTGTTAAGCTGAAAAATGAGTTTCTTATACAAGTCTAATTGGTTAGCCTCTTCAACTAAATCTTCAAAGGTATTTGGTAATTGCATTACACCGTTCTGTTCATTAAGTTATTCCCAAAACGCTTTAAAAGTTGTTTTTTGTCTTCAGAAATATTTAAAGATTCCAAGCCCGAAAATGCTTTACTTGTATAATCTTCAATAGCTCGCTTAGTAGCATCTGCTGAACCTGTTGACACAAAATATTGTTTTGCTACTTCAATTTTAGTACTTACATCCTCTGGATTGGAATTAAATAGCTGAAATAATGCAGCCTTATCAGTTTCGTTAGAAAACTCTAGAGCTTTTAAGTATAAATAGGTCTTTTTATTCTCAATAATATCACCGCCTACTTGTTTTCCAAAAGTTTTTGGGTCTCCAAATGCATCTAAATAATCGTCTTGCAATTGAAATGCAATACCCAAATTTCTACCAAACTCATAAATGCTATGTTGGTCTTCTTTTGAAGCGTTAGCTATTATGGCGCCCATTTTCATAGCAGCACCCACTAGAACAGCTGTTTTGTATTCAATCATTTTTAAGTACTCAGGAATTGTAACATCGTTTCTAATTTCAAAATCTACATCATACTGCTGTCCTTCGCAGACCTCTAAAGCTGTTTTGCTAAATAGTTTTGCCAAGTCCTGAAATGTATTTGCATCATATGGCTCAAAAAGTTGATACGCCATAATTAACATGGCATCGCCTGAAAGAATCCCTGTATTTACATCCCATTTTTCATGTACGGTTTGTTTTCCCCGTCTTAGCGGTGCAGCATCCATAATATCGTCATGAACTAGCGAAAAATTATGAAACACCTCTATACTTAAAGCTGCATTTAAAGCGTCTTTGTATTTGCCGTTAAAAATATCGGCCGTCATAAGGGTTAAAACTGGCCGAAGGCGCTTGCCCCCAAGACTTAAAATATAGTCTATGGGCTCATATAAATTCTTAGGCTCTTTTACTGCTGCATACTTCTTTAAGTAGGCGGTAAACTCTTGTTGGTATTTTTCTATGGATAGCATTCGACAAAAATAAAGTAAATCAGAAAATTATGAACACACATTATAAGTTATGTGTTAAATAATTGTAAAACTTAGGAAACTTTTTTTGTTTCTAAAGTTTCCTAAGTTATCTTTGGACGCAATTATGAAAGATAAAATTTTACATGGCGCTACTAATTTGTTTTTAAACTATGGTTTTAAAAGTGTTACCATGGACGATATTGCCAGTAATTTAGGTGTATCTAAGAAAACAATTTATCGGTATTTTGACAACAAAACCAAGTTGGTACAAGCAACTACGATGCACTTGTTCGAGTTTATTTCTAGCGGTATTAACTGCATTTGCAGTTTGGAGAAAAACCCAATTGAAGAAATTTATAGCATCAAACAATTTGTGATGGAGCATTTAAAAGATGAAAAATCCTCACCGCAATACCAACTTCAAAAATATTATCCTAAAATCTTTAAAACATTAAAGCAAAAACAATTTGAGGTAATGCAAGAATGTGTCACCGAGAATTTAAATCGTGGTGTAAACGATGGTATATACAGAGAGGATATTCATGTAGATTTTATTTCAAGAATTTATTTTAATGCAATGATGATGATAAAGGATGACGACTTGTTTCCAAAAGATAAGTTCACTATGTCCATGTTAATGAATAATTATCTAGAATATCACTTACGTGGAATTTGCACACCAAAAGGATTAAAAATATTAAACACCTTTATAACATCAAATCAATCATAAAATGAAGAAAAAACTAATAATTTATTTTGGTTTGCTTTTTACAATCTCGATGTCTTCTCAAGACAATAATTTGAGTTTCTCCTTAGAAGAAGCCATAGATTTTGCATTAGAAAATAATAGAACCGCAACAAATGCGCAAAAAGATATTGAAGCAGCTAAAAAACAAAAATGGGAAACCATAGCTTCTGGACTTCCGCAAATTAATGGAAGTATCGACTACCAAAATTTCTTAAAACAACAGGTACAGGTGATTCCTGCTAGTGCTTTTGGCGGCCCTGAAGGAGAAGTAAACGCAGTAGAGTTTGGTTTAGACCAAAATGTAAATGCATCGGCCACCTTATCACAATTAATTTTTGATGGCTCTTACTTGGTGGGTTTACAATCGGCAAAAGTGTTCTTAGAAATATCTGAAAATGCAAAAATAAAAACGGACCTTGAGATTAGAAAACAAGTAATCAATGCCTATGGCAATATTTTATTAGCTGAAGAAAGTGTAAAAATTCTAGAGAAAAATAAAGCTACACTTCAAAAAAATCTGGATGAAATAACTAAAATTTATGAAAACGGACTAGAAGAAGAAGAAAGTGTAGAGCAACTAAAAATAACGCTCTCTGGAGTTGAAAGTAGTTTGAATAATACCAAACGTTTAGAAAAACTAGCATACCAAATGCTTAATATGACATTAGGCATAGATATAAATAGCACAACTACACTTACCGATAATTTAGAGTTGCTTACTGCTAAAAATATCGATTTAACATTAGTAAGTGAAACACTCGAAGCAGATAATACTATAGACTACATAATTGCTGAAAATGACAAAACATCAAAGGAGCTTTTGGTAAAACTCGAACAGAGTAAGGCTTTGCCAACAATAAGTACCTTTTTAACTGGAGGATTTACATCTTTTAGTGATGATTTTGACTTTTTTAAAAGCGAACAAAAGTATTATGGCTTTGGGCTTTTGGGTGTAAGCATACAAATTCCAATTTTTGGCTCAGGTCAAAAAAGTGCTAGCATACAACGCGCAAAAATTAACTTAGAAAAATCTAAAGACGACCTAAGCGAAACCGAACAACGCATAAAACTCCAAATAGAATCTGCAAAAAGCGATTACCAATTTGCTATAGAAGATTATAATAACAAGAAAGAGAATTTAAATCTTGCTGAACGTATTGAAAGCAAGAATGAAACTAAGTTTTTTGAAGGTATAGCGAGTAGTTTTGATTTACGACAGGCACAAATACAACTATTCAGTGCTCAACAAGAATATTTACAGGCCATGCTAGATGTAATTAACAGGAAGGCCGAATTAGAAACTGTTTCAAATAAAATAAACAACTAAAAAATCAATCAAATCATGAAATATATAACGGCAACACTTTTCACATTTATTTTACTATTCTCATGTGGCGGTGACAAAAACAAATCAGTTGAAGACATTATTGCTTCACAAGATTTAAAACAAATTCGTCAAAAGAAATCAGAATTAGATGCTTCAGCTCAAGAGATAGCCGCTAAACTCAAGCTTCTGGAAAAAGAAATAAAGACTTTAGATCCACAGGAAAAGATACCTTTAATTACAACAATTAAAGCCAACCAAGCCAGATTTGATCATTTTGTAGAGCTTCAAGGGAATGTAAGCACAAAACAAAACGTGGTAATAATTGCAGAATATAGCGGTGTGCTTTCAAAAGTTTACGTTAATGATGGAGAAAAGGTAAGTAAAGGACAAATTCTTGCCAAAATAGATGATGGCGGACTTAGTCAACAATTAGCTCAAGCCAAAATTCAATCAGATTTAGCCAAAACTACTTTTGAACGCCAAAAACGCCTATGGAACCAAAAAATAGGTAGTGAAATTCAATATTTACAGGCTAAATCTACTTATGAGGCGCAAGAGCAAATGGTAAATCAGCTAGAGCAACAATTGGATAAAACAATTGTTCGCGCACCATTCTCTGGAACCATTGATGATGTAATTACAGAACAAGGTAATGTGGTTGCGCCAGGACAATCACAATTATTTAGAATTGTGAATTTAGACGATATGTATATTGAAACCGATGTTCCAGAACGCTACGTTGCTGATATTGTTCCCGGAAAAGCAGTGCAAGTTAGCTTTCCTGTATTAGGTAAAGATTTAAATACCACAGTACGTCAAGCAGGAAGCTTTATAAATCCTGCAAATAGAACCTTTAAAGTTGAGATAGCACTACCAAAAAAAGGTATTACTATAAAGCCAAATCTTACAGCAAAACTTAAGATTAACGATTACAGTAATGATAACGCCATATTAATTCCACAAAGTATTATTTCTGAAAATGCCGACGGTGAACAATTTGTTTATACAATAACAAATAAAACTGGTGATAAAGCAAAAGCAAAACGTACGATTATTGAAACTGGTAAAACTAATGGCGATAACATTGAAGTAATTTCTGGAATCGAGAATGGTATGGAAATTATTAATGAAGGTGCCCGTAGTGTCAAAGATGGTCAAGAAGTGAAGATATTGGAGCTTGAGGCTATTAACTAATCTAAACACCAGAAAGAAGTAATGACAAAAAACAATAAAAATAAAAAGATAGATAAAGAATTTCCTTTGTCGTCGTGGGCTATCAATAATAAAACCACGATGTATGTTTTAATTGCTGTGATTTTAATACTTGGTACCGGAGCTTACTTTAGTATGCCTAGAGAAAGTTTTCCAGAAATTAAGGAAACCAAAATATATATTAGTTCCGTTTATCCAGGAAATACTGCCGAGGATATTGAAAAACTTATAACCGATCCTATCGAGGATAAACTAAAAACGGTAAGTAATGTTGTTGAAATAACTTCAACTTCACAAGAAGATTACTCCATTGTTGTAGTGGAATTTGATGAAGACATCACAGTTGAAGCCGCCAAACAAAAAGTAAAGGATGAAGTAGATTCCGAAACTGCAGGTGAAGACTGGCCTACCTTTAACGGCGCCAAAGTAGAGCCAAATATTTTCGATTTAAGTATGTCTGAGGAGATTCCAATTCTCAACATTAACATTTCAGGAGACTATCCGGTTGATAAGTTGAAAGAATTTGGCGAATACTTAGAAGATGAAATTGAAAGCCTACAAGAAATAAAGCAAGTTGATATTCGAGGTGCCCAAGAGAAAGAAGTTGAGGTAGCTGTTGATATTTATAAAATGATGGCGGCTCAAGTTAGTTTTGATGATATTATAAATACGATTAGTCGCGAAAACATGACCATGTCGGCGGGGAATCTTATCTCTAGCGGACAGCGCCGAACTATAAGGATTATTGGAGAAATAGAGAAACCAGAAGAGCTCGAAAACTTTGTTGTTAAATCAGAAAAAGGGAATTCGATTTACCTTCGCGACGTAGCAACTGTAAGCTTTAAGGACGAAGACAAAACCACCTATGCTAGAGAGTTTGGGTCTCCTGTGGTAATGCTTGATGTAAAAAAACGAGCAGGTAAAAACATGGTAGCGGCAGCAGAACAAATACAAGCTATTGTTGATGATGCCATTCAAAATATCTTTCCACCAGATTTAACCGTCACCATTGCTAACGATCAATCTTCAAAAACGATTGGTCAAGTGGATGATTTGGTAAATAACATCATCTTTGGAATCATATTGGTTGTTACCGTTTTAATGTTCTTCTTAGGATTTAAAAACGCCTTATTTGTTGGATTCGCCATACCAATGTCAATGTTTATGTCTTTAATGATATTAAACCTGATAGGATATACAATGAATACAATGATTCTCTTTGGGTTAATTATGGGTCTTGGAATGCTGGTAGATAACGGTATCGTGGTTGTTGAAAATGTATATCGTTTGATGACAGAAGAAGGTATGGGCAGAACTGAAGCGGCTAAAAAAGGAATTGGCGAAATTGCATTTCCTATTATTATTTCTACCGCCACAACAGTTGCCGCGTTTATTCCTTTAGGGCTCTGGCCAGGAATTATGGGGCAATTCATGATATACTTTCCAATAACTTTATCTGTTGTTTTAGGATCCTCCTTATTTGTAGCTATCTTTTTTAACTCTGTATTAGTTTCTCAATACATGACTACGGAAGACAGAGAAATGCCACTTCAAAATATTATTAAAATATCTGCTATTATAGGTGGAATAGGTCTTTTAATCGCATTGTTTGGTGGAAGTTATAGAGGTCTTGGAACGTTGATGATTGTAGTAGTTGGCCTCTTGTGGATATACCGCCTATTTTTACGTTCTTGGGCAAACAAATTTCAGAATAATATTTTACCAAAATCGGAACGCTTATATGAAAAATCGCTACGTACCGCTTTAAAAGGAAAAAAACCTGCATTTATTGCTATTGGTACTTTTGTATTATTAATAATCGCTTTTATGGGATTTGGAGCCTCAGTTGGCAGCCAACGCACCAAAGTTGAGTTCTTCCCTGATAATACACCAAACCAAATTATTGTTTACATAGAATACCCAGAAGGCACAGACATTAAAAAAACCAATGCCATTACAAAGGACATTGAAAAACGCGTTTATAAGATAATAAACGATGAGGCCTATATGAAAGGTGATTTTAATTTCTTAACAGAAAGTGCGGTATCCCAAGTTGGTGAGGGTGCCGGAAACCCACAAACCGATGGTGGTTCTGCCGCAGAAATGCCTCATCGCGGAAAAATTACCGCCACCATGCGAGAGTATAAGTTTAGGGATGGTGCCGATAGTAATGTGCTTTTAAAAAAGGTGCAGGAAGCGCTTCAAGGTGTTTATCCGGGCGTCGCTATTTCTGTTGAAAAAGATGCTGTAGGTCCTCCTGCCGGCTACCCTATTAATTTAGAATTGGAAGGTGAGGACTACACAGAATTAATAGCAACTGCAGAAAAAATGCGCGACTATATCAATTCGAAAAACATTCAAGGTATTGACGAACTAAAAATTGATGTGAATAAATCAAAACCTTCAATGCAAGTATTGGTTGATAGAAAAAAAGCAGGAGAATTAGGAGTTACTTCTGGACAAGTTGGCCAGCAACTTCGTAATTCAATTTTCGGCGCCAAGGCAGGCATCTATAAAAAAGATGGTGAAGATTACGACATCTATGTGCGTTTTAATGAAGAAAACCGATACAATACGAGTGCTATTTTTAATCAAAAAATAACATTTAGAGACATGGCATCTGGACAAATTAAGGAAATCCCAGTATCAACTGTTGCCAGACAAAACAACAATTCTGGTTTTAGTGCCATAAAACATCGTGATGTGCGCCGTGTTGTAACCTTATATTCAGCATTAGCTCCTGGATTTACCGATGCCGGTGCCATTGTTTCTCAAATTCAGAACGAAATGAAGGGTTTCACTGAAAAACCTGATGGCGTAAAAGTAGATTATACCGGTCAAATAGAAGAGCAAAACAAACAAATGGCATTTTTAATGAGCGCATTTTTTGCTGGTTTAGGTTTAATCTTCTTCATTTTAATATTTCAATTTAATTCAGTATCGAAACCAGCAATTATTATGTTGGCAATTTTCCTGAGTTTAATTGGCGTATTTGGCGGATTAGTAATTACAGGAAGCGCTTTCGTTATAATGATGACCATGATGGGAATTATCTCGCTTGCAGGTATCGTAGTAAACAACGGTGTGGTATTGCTGGATTATACGCAACTTTTGATTGATAGAAAAAAGGTGTTGCTCGATTTGGAAGACGAACAATATTTACAGCAAGACGATTTAATCGAGGCCATTGTAAAAGGTGGTAAAGCCCGTTTAAGACCTGTATTGCTTACGGCTATTACTACAATTTTAGGATTAATTCCCTTGGCAACAGGTTTAAATATTAACTTCTTTACATTGTTTAGTGAATTTGATGCCAATATTTATATTGGTGGTGATAACGTAATTTTTTGGGGCCCTCTAGCCTGGACCGTTATTTACGGTTTGTTCGTAGCTACGTTCTTAACACTTATTGTAGTGCCAATTCTATTTTTCTTGGCAACTAAATTCAAGATGTGGATATACAAAAACCGCACTGCTGAAGTAGGTTTGGTTGCTGCGCAGCAAGAAGTTTTCAATACGGATAAACGTATTGAAGGAGCATAAACAACATAAAGACTTTTAATTGTCTGACTAATTCAATTAATAGCAGGAAAGAGCCACTAATGTTTTGTGGCTCTTTCCATTTTTATATTCTCATTCTAAACTATCACCCAGAGCACAGTTAAAGCGTTGTTTCAAAATCTCTTCGAATCCACGCTAAATTCAGACTGTAAATACATAGATAATCATCTAACTTATGTAAATTTGCACCTCAATTATTCAAGATAATGTATAGAAGCCATAATTGCGGCGAACTTAGAGCTGCACATATAAATACAGAAGTAACCCTAGCAGGTTGGGTTCAAAAATCAAGAGATAAAGGTTTTATCGTTTGGGTTGATTTAAGGGACCGTTACGGAATTACACAATTGGTTTTTGATGAAGAACGCACTTCAAAAGAACTTATTGAAAAAGCTCAGGATTTAGGTAGAGAATTTGTTATTCAAGCTAAAGGAACCGTTGTAGAACGTGCTTCTAAAAATCCTAATATCCCAACAGGAGATATTGAGATTTTAGTATCGGAATTAATTATTTTGAATGAAGCCATTTTACCACCTTTTACTATAGAGGATAAAACTGATGGTGGTGAAGATTTAAGAATGAAATACCGCTATTTGGATATTCGCAGAAATCCTGTAAAGAATAGCTTAATATTTAGGCATAAAGTAACACAAGAAGTTCGCAATTACTTATCCAAGGAAGGTTTTATTGAAGTTGAAACACCTTATTTAATAAAATCTACGCCTGAGGGCGCAAGAGATTTTGTGGTACCCTCACGTATGAATGAAGGACAGTTTTATGCATTACCACAATCGCCACAAACTTTTAAACAATTATTGATGGTAGGCGGCATGGATAAATACTTTCAAATTGTAAAATGTTTTAGGGACGAAGATTTACGTGCAGACAGACAACCTGAATTTACACAGATAGATTGCGAAATGGCGTTTATTGAACAAGAGGATATTTTAAATGCTTTTGAAGGCTTAACACGCCATTTACTGAAAGAAATTAATGGTGTAGAGGTTGATAAGTTCCCGCGACTACTTTATGATGATGCGATGCGTTTGTATGGCAACGACAAACCAGATATACGCTTTGGGATGGAATTTGGGGAATTAAATGACGTAGCACAACATAAAGATTTCAATGTATTCAATGCTGCTGAACTGGTTGTTGGAATTGCTGTTCCTGGGGGAAACACTTATACACGTAAAGAAATTGATAAACTTATAGATTGGGTAAAACGCCCTCAAATAGGCGCTTTGGGCATGGTATATTGTCGTTGTAATGACGATGGCTCTTTTAAATCATCAGTTGATAAATTTTACGACCAGGACGATTTAGAAAAATGGGCAGAAGTAACAGGCGCTAAACCAGGCGATTTAATTTGTGTACTTTCTGGAGACACTCACAAAGTGCGCACGCAACTAAGTGCTTTACGTATGGAATTAGCAGAACGACTAGGCTTACGTAAACCCGATGAGTTTGCACCACTTTGGGTGTTAGATTTCCCTTTGTTAGAATGGGATGAAGAAACCGAACGCTACCACGCGATGCATCACCCATTTACATCTCCAAAACCGGGACAATTAGAACTATTAAAAACAGATCCCGGTGCGGTAAAGGCAAATGCCTATGATTTGGTGTTAAACGGTAACGAAATTGGCGGTGGTTCTATAAGAATTCATGATAAAGAAACGCAATCTTTAATGTTCGACTATTTAGGATTTACGCCAGAGGAGGCGAAAGCACAATTTGGATTCTTAATGGATGCCTTTCAATATGGTGCGCCACCACATGGTGGACTCGCATTTGGGCTAGACAGATTAGTGGCAATTTTGGGCGGACAAGAAACTATTCGCGATTTTATAGCATTTCCTAAAAACAATTCCGGACGCGATGTGATGATCGATGCCCCTGCCCCAATAGACGACGAACAGCTAGAAGAATTAAGCTTAAAACTTAATTTAAAATCATAACTATTTAATCCCGCTTTTGCGGGATTTTTTGTTAATTTTAATCATGCAAATAAAACTTACTTTTCTTTTACTTTTTCTGTTTTGTTCCGCTTTAGGATTTTCACAAGAGTTTGATGGCAATCAGCTACTAGACAATGCTATAGCCTACCACGACCCAAATGGTAATTGGGCAAATTTTAAAGGTGAATTAAATATCACTATGGAAATTCCTGAAAAATCAAATCGAGATAGTAATATCAAAATCGATTTGCCAAATCAATTCTTTTCAGTGAAAGCAACTGTTAAAGATAACACTACCGAATACATCATCCATAAAGATAGTATTACGATAGTTTTTAATGGAGACAGAAACCCTTCAGAAGCAATTTTAAAAGAGCATCGCCTAAATAAAGAAAGAGCAAAACTATATCAAAACTACTATACCTACCTTTATGGTTTGCCCATGAAACTTAAAGACCCTGGCACCATTGTTCATAACAACGTAGAAAGCAAAACCTTCAAGGGCAAAACCTATTGGGTGCTAAAAGCTACGTATGATAAAGACATAGGAAAGGATACTTGGTATTTCTATTTTGATAAGAACACATATGCTATGGAAGTCTATCAATTTTACCATGATGAACCTATGAATGATGGCGAATATATTTTACTTTCAGAAGAAGTAATTGTTAATGGCATTAAAATGCCAAAAATTAGAGCGTGGTACGTTAATAAAAATGACAAACTTTTAGGAACCGATATTTTAAAAAATGAGCGTTAAAAGCCTTTTACGGAAGTTCTTAATTTGGAAATATAAACATATTTCTGAACGTCAGTTCATTTATATGCTGAGTATTCTAGTCGGTTTTTTGGCAGGAATGGGTACCGTAGCATTAAAGAACATAACCCATGGTATTAGAGGTATATTCATTTCCAATGTATTTCAAGACTACCAAAGTTCCTTATATTTTATTCTACCTATTGTAGGTTTGTTGCTGGTTTACATCATTAAACAAACTTGGTTAAAAAAACATATTGGTCATGGTATTTCAACCACATTACATGCTATTTCCAAACTCAATGGCATTATCCCAAGGTATAATATTTATGCTGCTTTAATTACAGCGCCTTTAACCGTTGGATTTGGTGGTTCTGTAGGGTTACAAGGACCTGCTGTTAGTGTAGGTTCAGCTTTAGGCTCTAACGCGGCGCGATTGTTCCACATGAATACCAAAACCCGCTTGTTGCTCATTGCCTGTGCTGCTGCAGGCGCCATGGCATCAATGTTTAAAGCCCCTATTGCAGCAATTATTTTCGCTATAGAAATATTTAGTTTAGATATTGCTTTTGCGTCTTTAGTACCGCTCTTATTGGCGTCTGTCTCGGCAGTAGTAACGTCTTATTTTTTCTTAGGCACTGATGTACTTTTACGTTTTGAATTAACTGATAAATTTCAAATAAACGATATTGGGTTCTACGCCATTTTAGGTGTAGTTACAGGATTAATGTCTGTATATTATTCTAAGGTGTTTTTTGGTATCACTAACTTTTTTAAACAATTTGAAAGTCGTGCTAAACGTTTACTCATTGGCGGTTTAGCAATAGGCACTATGCTATACGTTATACCTCCACTATATGGTGAAGGTTATGGTGTAATGAACAACCTACTAAAAGGCGACCATATTGCTGCTATAGGCAGCACTCCTTTTAACCTAGATTTAGAAAATATTTGGATAGTAATAGGTCTATTACTCGGAATCGCTATTTTTAAGGCCATTGCGATGACCACCACTTTTGGAGCTGGAGGTGTTGGTGGAGTATTTATTCCAACACTCGTTATGGGAAGTGCTCTTGGAAATGCCTTTGCTAAAATTATTAATAATCTGGGATTGGATTTCAACGTATCAGAATCTAATTTCACGCTAATTGGAATGACGGGGTTAATGGCAGGTGTGCTCCATGCACCATTAACAGCTATATTTTTAATTGCCGAAATTACGGGCGGCTACGAACTATTTGTGCCTTTAATGTTGGTAGCAGCTATTTCCTTCTCTATCACAAAATACTACATCTCACATTCTATTTATACTCTAAAACTAGCACAACGCGGGGAACTCATTACGCACGATAAGGATAAAAACGTTTTAATGATGCTTGAAATAGACAAAGTAATTGAAACCAATTTCATCATCTTAAAGCCAGAAATGAAACTTCGTGAAGTTTTAACAAGTGCTGTTGCCAAATCCTCCAGAAATCACTTTCCTGTAGTGAATGAAAACCATGAGTTTTTAGGTGTTATCCGGTTAGATGATATAAGACATATGATGTTCAAAACAGAGTTATACGACAAAGTAGATGTACAAAGCGTTATGCACGCAGATGCAGGCATTATCATTTATGAAGAGGACACTATGAATACCATAATGGATAGGTTTAAAACAAGCGGCGCCTGGAATTTACCCGTTATTAAAAATGGTAAATATTATGGATATATTTCGAAATCTAAATTACTAACAGCTTACAGACGCCAGCTCATTAACGTAACACATTAGCCGTATGAAATACGTAATTTTAGTACTAACTTTAGTTTCTTTTGGCTTGATACTATCAGGATTTTTAATAACTACCGAAAATTCTGAAAAATGTATTGGACTGGGTGTTGTTATTCTTTTTTTATTGGTATTCCCTCTATTTACCTACTACCGCTGGAAGGATAAAAACTTAAAGGACTATATGCTAACCAAGGAAAACTTGGACAAAATGAGAGAAAACCAAAAGGAAAACAAATATTGAAAATTTGGGCACTACCCAGTGCTCATCATATTAAAAAGAACTTCTAGACCGTTGACTTCTGTAATATTAAATGACATTATAACCTTTAAATTTTTTAAAGTATTTGTCATAAACGCACTCTTAATCAGGGACGCACAATTTTTTGATTATCTTTTTCCAACTTCTTATTCAATTGGAAATTTAAATTCGAATAAGCCACTAAAAGTTCTTTTGTAGAGGCAGCTAGTTCAGATCTTGTTGTGGTGTTTAACTTATAGGTTTCATCTAGTTTGTATAACATGTTTTCCACAATAGTAATTCTGGATAAGACCGACTGTGTTTTTAGCGTATCAGGAATATCTTTTCGCAACTCTTTTACCAATTGAAAAATAGCCTGTTCATCTTCGTCAAAAAACGAAAAATTAGCCATTTTAATGTTTGTAATAGCCGTTTTAAGTCGTGAATATGGTTGCCAAGGCTCTGTTAGCACTTCAACTTTAGGGTCTAAAGCAAATTCAATATATTTTAGTTTTGCAATATCAGTTTCTGTTAAAACATCTGTAGTATTAGTTTTGTTTGAGGTGTCTTCGGTTTGTTGCGGTTTATTGTTGCAGGCAATAATTACAACAAAACAGCAGAAAATGATAAAAAGCCTTAACACCATAGCTTGAATTTTTTATGATTTGTACCGCAAATATATATTAATCGTATATTTGAAGAACCCTAAAATCTAGTTAAAATGCTCGATAATTTTCTTTTTAATGTAGAGTACGGCATGAAACACGTACTTGATATTAACGCCTACGATCACGTTTTATTTTTAATGGTACTAACTATCCCGTACTTGTTTAAGGATTGGAAGCGCGTGTTGCTCTTAGTCTCTTTATTTACACTTGGGCATTCGTTGTCTTTGGTTTTAGCCGCATATAATGTAGTGACAGTTAGCGGAAGTTTGGTGGAATTTCTTATTCCTATCACCATACTTGTTGTTGCGCTGTATAATGTATTTACAGCAGGTAAAGGCGCTCAAAAAGAACGTATTGGCGTATTGTTTTTAACGACGTTATTTTTTGGTTTAATTCACGGATTGGGTTTTGCAAGAGAGTTTCAAATGCTTTTAGGAGAATCAGATAGTAAACTGGTATTGCTTTTAGAGTTTGCCTTAGGTATAGAAATTGCACAAATTATCATTGTATTTGTTGTCTTGTTTGTTGGCTATTTGGTACAAACAATTTTTAGATTTTCAAAACGCGATTGGATTATGGTAATTTCCGCTATCGTTATAGGTCTAGTAATTCCTATGTTGTTGAATAGTGACTTTTTATAGTTTAGCCAATGCAAAAAGATCTGTTTTGTAAAAACTTTAACGCACAATTGATTGTAATTACAACATGAACCTGTTATTTTCGTTATGGTGTTTCGCGTTAGGGATTGCAGCGGCATCCTTTTTTATGTCAGTTCGAGTGTTTTGTGAAGCATGAGCAAAACGTATCGAGAACGCATAAAAAAGATATAGCGAAAAGCCCGACCCGAGCACGAATAATTAAAAAATATTCTGAGGATACATCGAGGGTAACGCTCAAATAATAATTAATGCAAAACGAAAAGCAATTAAAATACGACAAGGCTTATTTGCGGATAGCACAAGAATGGGGTAAGCTATCTTACTGTAAACGCAAACAAGTCGGTGCTATTATTGTAAAGGATAGAATGATAATCTCTGATGGATACAATGGCACCCCAACAGGTTTTGAAAATTTTTGTGAAGATGATGAAGGTTACACGAAGTGGTATGTACTGCATGCTGAAGCCAATGCTATTTTAAAAGTGGCGGCATCTACACAATCGTGCAAAGGCGCAACGTTATACATAACGCTTTCACCCTGTAAGGAATGTAGTAAGCTAATACATCAGGCGGGAATTGTAAAAGTAGTATACAATAAGGCGTATAAGGACGATTCTGGACTAAGCTTTCTAAAACGTGCAGGGATAGATTTACAACTAATAGAAGATTTAAAAGCATAATGCATTTTGATAAAAAATATTTGCCTTTAATATTGGGCGTAGCAATAGCTGCTGGCGTTTTTATTGGTGGAAAATTGAATTTTGCCGATGCTCCAGATCGATTATTTACGTCTAACAGCAAAAAGGATAAACTTAATAGGCTGATTGACTACATTGAATACGATTACGTGGATGATATTAATACAGATAGTATTGTTGATGTAACGGTAAATGGAATTTTAGAAAATCTAGACCCGCATTCGGTATATATTCCACGGGATGATATGCAACGCGTAGTTGAAGAAATGCGTGGTAATTTTGTAGGTATTGGCGTTAGTTTTTATAACTATAAGGATACTATTACCGTAATTAGGCCAATAGAAAACGGACCAAGTGCAAAAGCCGGAATTAGAGGTGGCGATAGAATTGTAATGGCCGATGGAGATACGCTGTACGGTGATGTAAAAAGTAGTGAAGCTATAAAAAAATTAAAAGGACCTCTAAACTCCAAAGTAGAATTAAAAGTACATCGTAAAGGCGAACCAGAATTGTTGACGTTTAAAGTAAAACGCAGTAAAATCCCTATAAAAAGTGTAGATGCTGCATATATGTTGACTAACGATTTAGGCTATATAAAAATCAATAAGTTTGCCGAATCTACTTATAAAGAATTTAAAACAGGATTACAAAAATTAATTGATGAAGGCGCAACGAAAATCGCGCTAGATTTGCGAGATAATCCTGGAGGGAGACTAGATATTACCGAGCAAATTATAGACGAATTCCTAGAAGATGATAAGCTCATTCTATTCACGAAAAATAAGCGCGGAGATATTGAAAAGAGTTATGCAACAAAAAGAGGCGACTTCGAACAAGGTGAGGTATTTGTATTGATGGATGAAAACTCCGCATCGGCCAGCGAAATTGTTGCAGGTGCATTACAGGATAACGATAAAGGTACCATTGTGGGGCGTCGCTCTTACGGCAAAGGCCTGGTACAGCGCGAAATGGATTTGGGAGACGGTAGTGCGGTACGCTTAACAGTTTCTAGATATTATACACCTACAGGACGCTCCATCCAACGCCCTTATGATAAGGGAAATAGGGAATACTATGAAGATTACTATAAGCGTTTGGAAAACGGTGAATTATCTGATGGTGCTAAAATAGAAGTTGCCGATTCTTTAAAATTTACCACGCCTAAGGGTAAAGTAGTGTATGGTGGCGGTGGCATTATTCCTGATGTTTTTGTGCCAGTTGATAAATCGATGAATAACGAAACACTCAGCTATTTAAGGCGGAGAGGTGTTATTAGTTATTTTGTGTTTGAAACCATTGAAAAAAACCGAAATATCTATAAGGGTTATGAACGACAAGATTTTATAGATAATTTTAAGGTAAACGACGATATGGTTCTGGAGTTCCAAGATTATCTAAATATAAGATTTGGCTCTAACGTTACTTTTGTGGCCTATAACGAAGAGGTGAAGCAGTACATGAAAGCTACCTTCGCCGACCAACTTTTTGGCAATGGTGCGTTTGAAGAAGTTATCAATCAAAGAGACATTATGATTGATGAGGTAATTCGGTTGAGCGCAGAGCAAGAGTAGGCCGGTGTAATCTCCAGTTTATTTGATTTGGTTCACAAATACTTAGCACCTTAAAGCCTTTGGCCGGTTACTCGCCTATTTTATCATGTACCTTAGTATGTTTCCCGTTATTCCAAAGGGTTAAAATATCGGTAGCCACTTGTGCCCCACTACCTGACGCTATGGAAAACTGACTGCGCCAACCAGCTAAAGTTCCAGCCACATAGAGATTTTCTGCAATGAGGTGGTCCGTGTTTTTTAACCAAATACGTTCCTTTTCAATTTGTGACCTAGGGTGTGGTTCAATATACCGGTTCAACCCCTTAATACGCATTAAATTAGTATAACCTACAGCAATTACAACAATTTTACTCAGGTAGCTGTTTTTATTAGTGCGAATTTCAAAAACATTGTTTTGTTTAACAATCTCTAAGACTTTCTCTTTATCAATTTGTTGTACATGAGGGTATTGTTCTGCGAGTTGCTGTATACCACTTTCCAAAATTGAAGCACCAGTAGTTCCAGGAGCTAATCCTAAAACATTATTAAATAATGCCGTTTGTAGATGCGATGTTTTTTGATGGGCAACAATGCCTATAGTTTTATGTTCTGCAAAAGGCTTATTTTTAGCTGAACCCAACACCAAAGCACAAGACATTCCAGCAGCGCCCCCGCCGACAATTAAAACATCAAACATTACTTCTTTTGCTTAAGTTTTTCTTCAATGCGTTTAGATGTTAATAAAATCAACATCAAAATAATAGCACATAAAGCGCTTACAATTGTAATAAGACTCACAATGCTTTCACCTTCAAAAAGAGCATCAAAATTCAGTTTAGTCGCATTAAAAATTCCTAAACCCAAAGCTAAAATTATAATGACATATGCTACGTATTTCATAATTATATAAATAAGGCTTTAATATTAGCTACAAATAATTTAACGGCTATCGCTAAGAGTATAACACCAAATATTTTTCTAATAATATTGATGCCATTTGTTCCTAAAAAACGTTCAATCCTAGAAGATGTTTTTAGAACAATAAAAATAAAGATAACATTTAATAAAATGGCTACTATAATGTTCTCAACCTTAAATTCTGCCCGTAAGGAAAGTAAAGTTGTTAAACTACCTGGTCCTGCTATTAAAGGAAATGCCAACGGAAAAATAGAGGCGGTCATTGGGTTTGTTTCTTCTTGTTTGTAAAGCGTAATACCCAAAATCATTTCTAAAGCAATAAAAAAGAGGATAAAGGCACCTGCAACTGCAAAAGAATTAACATCAATACCAATAAGATTTAAGATGCTTTTTCCCAAAAACAGGAAAAGTATCATGATACATCCGGCTATTATGGATGCTTTTCCACTTTGAATGTGGCCAACTTTTTTACGCAAGTCTATTACAATGGGAATATTGCCAACAATATCAATTACGGCAAACAGCACCATAAAAGCAGTGAAAATTTCCTTAAAGTTAAGTTGCATAGCCTTAGATGATTAAATTTTTTGCAAAGGTCAGTATTTATTATCAAATGGCAACACCAAAAAAATTGAAAGTTTAAGTATTTTTGCTGGCTCATAGTATTACCGTATGTTTCAACTAGGAAAAACCATTATTTCTGAAGATATTATAAAAAAAGATTTCCTATGCAATTTAAGTGCATGTAAAGGAGCTTGTTGCATTGATGGCGACGCTGGTGCGCCCTTAGAAAAAGAAGAAGTTGCTATTTTAGAGGAGATATACCCTAAGGTGAAACCTTTTTTGAGACCGGAAGGTATTGAAGCTATAGCGCATCAAGGCACCTCTATAACCACTGAGGATGGCGAGTTGGAGACTCCTTTAATTAACGGAGCCGATTGTGCCTATGTTATTTTTGATGACAACAACGTAGCGCTGTGTGGTATAGAAGAAGCTTACAATCAAGGGGAAATATCTTGGAAGAAGCCAATTTCATGCCATTTATACCCCATTCGTGTTAGAGATTATACCGAGTTTTCAGGAGTAAATTATCATAAGTGGCAAATTTGTGATGACGCCTGTGTTTTAGGAAAAGAGCTACAAGTTCCTGTTTACAAATTTGTAAAGGAAGCGCTTATACGTAAATTTGGCGAGGATTGGTATAACGAACTAGAAAAGGTTGCCGAAACTTTTTAACAACCTTACAAAATGGCTTAAAAAACAACCTAAAACCTCTTATAAACACAAGGGTTGATTAGGTATTTAGCTTTAAATTTTTTTGTAAACTTTTTTTATATTAAAAAACATTAAAATACTGATTATCAATATTTTAACTTATTTTTTTTGTAAACTTATTGATTTTCAATCTATTATTTGTTTGTTAAAAACTTGTTGAAAAGCTTTTTTTATTCTCTTAAAAACATATCAATCATTTTGCAATCTTTGCTACACTCAATTCTGGGTAAAAACACAATTTTAGCTTGTTAATAAACTTGTTAAAAAGGTATTTAAGGGTTACCAAAAATACATTTAACAAATTACAATCTTTGTTGAAGCCTTTTTTATCAAACAAATAGTTTCAATAAAGTTTATTAAAAAAATGCACTGAAATTTTAGGTGTGTTTTTCAGGGGAAACTCTGCTGGATATTGAACGTAAACACTTAACCAATACCATCACATGGAAATAACACATATTATTAAGCGCGACTACGAAACAACGCCTTTTGTGCTTGAAAAAATCACGAATGCAATAGAAAAGGCAATGCTTTCGGTAAATCACGGCACAAGACAAGATGCCACAGATATTTCAGACAGGGTTTTTGAATCTCTGCTAGCTAGAAAAGCAGTAGATACAAGGTATGTACCTACAGTAGAACAAGTACAGGATATTGTAGAAGACAAACTTATGGATAGCGCATTTCATGATGCCGCTAAAGCCTATATCTTATACAGAGACGAGCAGGCTAGAAAAAGACAGACCAACATTTTTGAAAAACGCATCAACTTAAAGCCTTATGAGTACCCAGATTTATACGAATACGTAAATGCCATAAGACATTCATACTGGATTCATACAGAATTCAATTTTACCAGTGACATCCAGGATTTTAAGGCACAACTTAATGACACTGAAAGGTCTGCAATAAAGAATACCATGTTGGCTATTTCTCAAATAGAAGTAGCGGTTAAAACATTTTGGGGAGATATTTACCAAAAAATGCCAAAGCCAGAAATAGGCTCGGTAGGGTCTACGTTTGCAGAAAGTGAAGTACGCCATCATGACGCATATTCTCATCTTTTGGAAATATTAGGACTTAATGCAGAGTTTAAAGCTTTAAAAAAGAAACCTGTTATAATGAGGCGCGTACACTATTTGGAAACCGCGCTTAAGAATTCTAAGAGTGAAAACATACAGGAATATGCAGAGTCTATTTTGTTATTTTCTCTTTTCATCGAACACGTATCCTTATTCTCCCAGTTCTTAATAATCATGGCCTTTAACAAGCATAAAAATATGCTTAAAGGTATTTCCAATGTGGTGGAAGCCACGTCAAAAGAAGAGCAAATTCATGGCGATTTTGGTATCGATGTTATTAAAATCATCAAAAAAGAAAACCCAGAATGGTTTGGAGAAGATTATAATGTAAAAATTCAAACCATATGTAAAGAAGCCTATAATGCTGAAAGTGATATTATAGATTGGATTTTCGAGGAAGGAGAATTAGATTTCTTACCTAAGGCGGTTGTTAACGAATTCATTAAAAAGCGTTTTAATAATTCGTTAGAAAGCATAGGTATCGCCAAGATTTTTGATATTGATGAAGCATTAATAGCACAAACAGAATGGTTTGATGACGAAATTATAGGAACAAAACACGGTGATTTCTTCGTTAAACGATCCATTAACTATAGTAAAAGAACAAAAAGTATAACCAGTGACGACCTTTTTTAAACCATGAAAATAAACACACACCCTCAAGACAACAAAACCAAACAACAATCTAACTACGATCAACTTGTAAATGCTAGAAAAGCACAAATTAAAAATGTTAACCAAACTACATCTAGTCCAAATTTTGAATGGTTGACTGAGAATAGCCGTAAATTTTTAGCATCAGGCTATCTCACCGATGATGCAACACCTGAAGAAAGAATTCGTGAAATTGCCGAAAGAGCAGAACAAATTTTAAAAATTGACGGGTATGCTGATAAGTTTTATGGGTATATGTCAGAAGGCTTTTTCTCTTTAGCATCGCCAGTTTGGTCTAACTTCGGAAAAAAGAGAGGCTTACCAATAAGTTGTTTTGGTTCTAACATTGCCGATGATATGGGTAATATTTTATATACGCAATCTGAAGTAGGAATGATGTCTAAATTGGGTGGTGGTACATCAGGGTATTTTGGAAATTTAAGACATAGAGGTGCCCCAGTAAAAAATAACGGATCTTCCTCTGGAGCAGTACATATTATGCAGCTTTTTGAAAAGATGGTAGATGTTGTTAGCCAAGGTTCAGTAAGACGAGGGCGCTTTTCCCCGTACTTACCTGTAGAGCATCCAGATATCAACGAATTTTTAGAGATTGGTACAGAGGGCAACTCCATTCAAGAGCTAACACACGGTGTGAGTGTAACTGACAAATGGATGGAAGAAATGATTGAAGGCGATGTTGAAAAACGTTCTATCTGGGCTAAAGTAATACAACGTAGAGGTGAGATAGGATATCCTTATATTTTCTTTAAAGACCACGCCAACAATCAAGCGGCAGATGTATATAAAGATAAAAAACACCAAATTGTTGCGAGTAATTTATGTACTGAAATTATGTTGCCTTCTAACGACCAATGGTCTTTTGTATGCGTATTGTCTTCCATAAATTTATTGCACTATGATAAATGGAAAGACACTGACGCCGTAGAAACTATGGTGTATTTCCTAGATGCTGTAATTACAGAGTTTATCGAAAAACTTGAAGAGTATAGAGACTCTAGTGATTTAGATGACAGGCAAACATTTATGTTTATGGAACGCGCCTATAATTTTGCAAAATCTAATAGAGCATTAGGTTTAGGTGCTTTAGGATGGCATTCCTTACTGCAATCTAAAATGTTGCCATTTGACAGTGCCGAGGCTTACAACTTAAACAGTGAAATATTTAAGACCATACAAGATAAATCTTATAAGGCATCGAAAGAGTTGGCTGATTTATTTGGAGAGCCAGAAGTTTTAAAAGGTTATGGCAGACGCAATGCTACCTTAAATGCTATAGCGCCTACAACATCATCAGCCTTTATTTTAGGTCAGGTTTCTCAAGGTATCGAGCCTATTTGGTCTAATATTTATGTGAAGGATATTGCCAAAATTAAAACCACAATAAAAAATCCATACTTAGAACATCTTTTAGAAGAAAAAGGGCAAAATACTCCTGAAATATGGCGCAGTATTCGTGATCATGATGGATCTGTTCAGCATTTGGAGTTTTTAACAGAGCATGAACGAGATGTATTTAAAACATACTCCGAAATAGATCAGCTAGCCATTGTGTATCAAGCTGCCAACAGACAAAACCATATAGATCAAGGACAATCTGTAAATATCATCGTGCATCCTGATATGCCTGTAAAAGACATCAACAAGATTTATGTTACAGCATGGAAATTAGGTTTAAAGTCCTTATACTATCAACATAGTATGAATGCCGCTCAAAAATTCAAACAGAAAAAAGAGTGTGCTAGTTGTGAGGGCTAGAACAAATTAGTAATGGTTTTTGTTTCCTCTTCCAAGGGAACCCAAATTTATAAAAAGGCATCTCGATCAAGATGCCTTTTTTGTTTTATATTAGCGAACTAATTTCATTACAAAATGACTGAAAAATTTAAAGTAACACCAGATTTATATACTTCTAAAGGAAACCGTTTTGTACATTATATTGTTGATATTATCGTAATTTTATTAGTTTTCTACGGCATTTTCTTAGGGTTTATTTTTTTGTATTACTCAATTGTAGAGGATACTTCAGGTATGGATAATTTTCTTGACAATATGGAGAACACAAATCCTTTATTAGATAGGTTAATAACCGCTATAGTTCTTGCATTGCTATATTTTGGCTTAGAACGTCTAACTAAAGGGCGAAGTATTGGGAAATATATAACTAAGACAAAAATAGTTATGGAAGACGGTAGCACACCTAGTACAAGCGATTATCTCAAACGAAGTTTTTCTAGAATGATTCCTTTTGAGGCGTTCTCCTTCTTAGGGGCGGAAGGACGTGGTTGGCATGATACTATTTCAAAAACTTATGTTGTTGATATTGCTAAATTTGAAGCCAAAAGAAAGTCTCATAGCGAACTTGACCAAATAGGTGTAGCTCAAGATATATGACAACCATAGGAAACCAAAAAAAGCACCACGTAAGGGCGTGATGCTTTTTTATAGATTAAAAATGGATTAATTAATCTAATATGTTGTTTTCGGCAACACTATTGTCGTTAGTAGACATTAAAGCAAAAAACTTATCAATATTTGGTAGAATAATAATTCTTGTACGTCTATTTTTCGCTCTGTTTTCTCTGGAATCATTATCAGCAATAGGTTGGTAGCTACTTCTACCCGCTGCAATTAATTTTTCGGGAGAAACATTATATTGTTCTTGAAGTTTGCGTACTACAGATGTTGCTCTCATTACACTCAAGTCCCAATTGTCTGAAAGAAATTCTGTTTTTATCGTTCTGGCATCAGTATGACCTTCCACCATTACATCCAAACTAGGTTCAGAGTTTATTACATCAGCTAATTTCTTAAGTACCTTGTCAGCCTTAGAGCTCAATCTATAACTCGCTGTATTAAATAACATATCGTCAGCAATAGAAATCATTACTACAGTCTCATTAATATTTACAGCAAAATCATCGTCCTCATCCATATTACTTTCGCTTATGGTCTTTTCAAGATTGTAAGCTACTGCAAGATTCATAGAATCTTTAAGCGTTGTGGCCTGGGCTAGTTTTTCAGCATCAACATTTTTTAATGTTTCTCGCATTTTTACTTTGGTATCGTTTGATATTACAGCAATATTTCCAACGGCATCCAATTTGGTATCGTTTTCTTGTTTAAGCGTTGCTATTTTAGAATTATAAGCATCTACTCTTGCTTGAATTTTATCAAATTTAGCTTCTAAATCTTCTTTAGCTACTCTAGTTTTTTGAAGTTCGCTTTTAATCTCACCATTTTCTTGTTGAAGCGCTAAGTACTTCTTTTTGGCTACACATGAAAATGTGGTTACTGCAATTAACAATACAATTGAAATTTTTTTCATAATAATAACTTTAGGCTTGCTTTATGTACGATGAAAGTGAAGATTTGGACGTTGAAATACAATTTTTATAAACCTTATTAAACACGTCATTTTCCATATTTGCTCAAAATACTTATATTCATGAAGTAATACATGCCCCATATCTAAACAATAATATACATGGTTAGGAATATTTTTTTTCTTATTCTCTTGGTCTTATTAGGGGTGTCACTTTATTTAAACCCTAATTTTCAGACCATAGCTGCCGGTATTGCCATTTTACTTTTTGGCATGATAATGCTTGAAGAAGGCTTTAGGGTTTTTACTAAAGGGCCATTACAAAACATATTAAGAAAAGCTACAGACAAACTTTACAAAAGTATTTCAACAGGTGCTGTAATTACAGCTTTAATGCAGTCTAGCTCTTTAGTTTCTGTAGTTACTATATCATTTATTAGTGCAGGATTAATTTCGCTTGCGGGCGGTATAGGTTTAATTTTTGGTGCTAATATAGGTACCACGGCTACCGCTTGGTTAGTTGCGGTTTTTGGCCTCAAAATAAAAATATCAGCCTTAGCAATGCCAATGTTGGTATTCGGCGTCATCTTTTCATTTCAGAAAAAGGCATCCTTTAAAGGCCTGGGTAACATTCTTGCTGGTCTTGGCTTTTTCTTTCTAGGCATTTATTACATGAAAGAAGGCTTTGAGGTATTTAAACAGTATATAGACTTATCACAATATGCCATGTCGGGATATTTGGGCGTATTAGTTTATGCCGGGTTAGGTATAATTATTACCACCGTTTTACAATCCAGCAGTGCTACTTTGGCATTAATTTTAACCGCACTTGCGGCTGGACAAATAGAATATGAAAATGCTTTAGCCTTGGCAATAGGCGCTAATGTAGGTACAACAATTACAGCAGTGCTTGGGGCACTAGGCTCTAATAGTGCAGGTAAAAGACTAGCGATAGCGCATTTTATTTTTAATAGCATTACAGGATTGGTGGCTATTGCACTCATTTTTCCGTTGGCTAAAGCAGTGAATTATTTATCAGATAGTCTACATATTGCACCTACAAATTACACCTTAAAACTGGCATTATTTCATACGATTTTTAATGTTTTGGGCGTGCTTATCATGTTGCCTTTCATTAAAAACTTAGAACGGTTCTTATTACGAATTTTTACTAAAACAGAACAGACCAAAGATGTACACGAACCTAAATACCTAAATACTGCAGTATTAAAATTCTCGGGGTCTGCCATTACTGCCCTACTCAAAGAGTCTAAATATTTATTTAAGAAAAGCATCTTCGAAATTGTTGCTCATGCTTTAAATATTCACAGACATGATATAAGATCTGACGAAAAACTTAAAGCAGTCATAAAAAAATCTACCGAAGATTTTCAAATTAATGTAGATGAACTATACTATTCTAAAGTAAAAGTTATTTATGGAGAAATTATAAAATACGCCGCTATTACAGAAAGCGAGTTGCGCCTGAACAGTAAACAGATAAAAGCGGTAACAGATATAAAAATTGCCAATAGAAAAATGGTGGAGATTATTAAACATTCTGCTGATTTAAATAAAAACATTACCAAAATTTCAAATACTGGCAATGAACATTTACAAAAAGAATATGATAGTTACAGAAAAAAGATAACTAAGGTGCTTAGGGTTATTTACTTTTTTAGTACTGAAAACAATGTGGAAAAGTATGCCGAAAAACTTAAGAAATTAAAAAAAGAAGCCAAGGCTAACTTAAGGCAAAGTAACACTTCTATTGATAAGTTAATTAGGAAGGATTTGATCACAGCGAAAGAAGCATCATCATTATTTAATGATTACTCCAATGTAAATGATATTATTAGTAAGCTGATTGACGTTGCTGAGTTATTATACGCAAAACACGATTCGTTACTTGATCAAAAATTATAAGATGGTTTATTTTGGATGTTATTAATTACTCAAATCTATTTTACTTTTAAGGTAAAAATTAGAAAATTTTAAGCATTTGAATGTGTAGATTTGCATTTAAAAATATTTGTATCCATGCATTACTTAATGTTGTTAAAAAGTAATACGTTTTATTTACTTTTCTTTTGCTGTTTGATTTCTCATTTAGGTTTTTCCCAAATAAAAGGCAAATTGGTTGACGATAAACAACAACCTCTGGAATATGCAACTGCTGCATTATTTACACTTGAAGATAGCACATTGATAACCGGAGTAATTTCTAATGAAAATGGTGTGTTTTCAATAGAAGAGGTGAAAAAGGGTAATTATTATTTAGAAGCTTCATTCTTAGGTTACGAAAAACAACGTATTGATACTATAACGGTAACTAATAAAGGTGAATTGATCGACCTTGGAACCATTAAGCTGGTTTTGGGAACTCAACTAAATGAAGTGGTTGTAAAAGCAGAGCGCAGCACTGTTGTGAATAAAATTGATCGTCAAGTTTTTGAAGCCTCCAAGTTTAAAAATGCACAAGGTGGTTCTGGCGTTGACGTGATACGAAATTTACCCTCCGTTAGCATCGATAGCCAAGGCGCTATAAGTGTTCGTGGAAGCCAAGGTTTTGTGGCACTCCTAAACGGCAAACCCATTCAAGGTAATGCCAGTAATTTAATAGCACAACTACCTGCAAACGCAATAGAACGGGTTGAAATTATTACAGCACCTTCTGCCAAATATGATCCTGAAGGAAAGGCTGGAATTATTAATATCCTCACCAAAAAAGGAGCCGTAAATGGTACATTCGGACAGGTAAACATAAAAGCGGGTTTGCCTTCCATTGAAACTTACGGCAACGAAGTTTCGCATAAACGCCATGGTATTGATGCCACCTATAATATTAGAACCGACAAATGGAATATTTCATTAGGCGCCAACTACCAACGAAACGATTTGGGTGGAAGACGAGAAGGCGACGTGTTCACTATTATTAACGATACCAAAACACAGTTTCCCTCAACTGGTGAGCGCAGTTTTGATGAAACCAATTACAGCGGAAGATTTACACTGGATTTTACGCCAAGCACAACAAACACATACTCCTTTGGTTTTTTTGCTGGAAAACGCAGTAAAGCACGATTGGCAGATATTGTATATTTCGACAACCATGCGGTAACCCCAGCTGATAGTGATAATAGAGATTATACTTTTCAGTATTTCAATCATAATCTAAGAGAACGTAGGGGTGATTTTGTGTTAGGTAGTTTAGACTGGACTCATAGCTTTAAAAATGAGTCTGAATTATCGGCTTCGTTACTTTACGAATATACGCTTTTAGGCGGGCCAACTGTAAATCAGAATTTAGGTGAGCCAGACCGATCGATTTTATACCAAGATGAATTTAACACTAATGACAACCCATTGCATGGTTTACGCTTTCAATTAGATTACACCTTTAAACCTTTAGATTTCGGCACTATCGAAGCTGGATACCAATATCGCGATTTAACCCATACTGGAGATTTTATATACGAAAGACGAACTGATTTTAACGATAATTTTGAATTGGTTCCAGAGTTTTCTAGTGAGGTAGATTTAGAGCGCACCATCCATTCTGGGTATGTACAGTTATCGGGGAAACAAGATAAATGGGAATATGCAGCAGGTTCTAGATTAGAAGTTATGGATAGATCCTTTAGACTGAAAGACAAAACTAATACGGTTGACGAAACGCTGTTCTATGATTTTGTGAAACTATATCCTTCGGCATCCATTCAATATGAAATAAATGCAAATACAAAAATAAAAGCAGCGTATAGCAAACGTGTAGAGCGAAATTCAACGTTTAAAATGAATCCGTTCGCTGAACGTGAACACTCCGAAACTCTAGAACAAGGTGACAAAAATCTTAGGCCAGAGTTTATTGATTTGGTGGAGCTAGGTGTTACTAAAAATCTAAAAAAAGGGAATTCTATTTTTGCTACAGGTTATTTTAGGCATGTTGACAACCTAGTAAATAGGGTAAATACAATATATAACGATACCATTTTAAATAGAATATACTCCAACGTTGGTAATGCAAAATCTATTGGTTTAGAAGTTGGGGCTCAAATTAAGCCTACTAAAAGTTGGAGTAATTTTATTGGTGCAAATATTTACAACTATAGTATTGATGGTAGTTTTGATAACCGGCCTATAGATACTGATGTTACTGTGTATTCCATAAATTTAAATTCTACATGGCGCTTTTGGGATAATGCATCCCTGCAATTTACCTTTAATTATCTATCTGACAGAAACACAGCGCAAGGTGAAGATTCTCGGTTTTATTCGCCTAATCTTACCTTTCAAAAATCATTTATGAATGATAGGTTAATAGCCACTTTACAATGGCAAAATATAGATTTGGGATTACTAGATACCAACGAACAACGCATTACTACATTTAGACGCAACGAGTTTTTTACAACTACCAATTATATTTATGAAGTAGATATGATAATTCTAAACCTTTCCTACACGTTTAAGAAAGGAAGTAATAAATCAAAATTTATTGATAGTGAATTTGGTAAAAAGGAGTTTTAAAAAATTCTTAACTCAAATAAAAGGTGTAGATAATTGTATTACTACACCCTTTTAATTTTGTTTACTCTGCTTCCTCTGAAGATTCATTAATTTTTGCAGGTTCTACAGAACTGTCATGTGCGTTATCGTACTCTTCCATCAGATTCATGGTCGCCGTCAATAAATCTTTAGTTTCAAGGAGTACCCCAAAATAAAGTGTAGTATTTTTAGGACTAGATTCTTCGCTTCGCGTACGTTCAACCTGCTTCTGTATTTTTTCAGATAAAAGATTTGAAACTGTTTCTTTCCTAGTCAATATATTTCCTATAGCGTCAAAATCTCTAGATGTAAATGCTTCTCGAATATCTGAGAACAATGTTTCTAGACAGTCATCAACTTCTTTTAATTCTTTAATTTGATTGAATTTGAGTTTTTTATGATTGTTGTGAATATGTTTGTAACTTACTTTAGAAATATATTCTAGAGACTGAGCCATATCCTGCAGATAACCAAGGATATTGATATAAAAGCTACTAGCTCCTACACTCGACTCATCTAAATTTTTAATGAAATAAAAGATGTTGTTACGCAATTCGTCAACTTCAAAAGATAATTTATCTACTTGCTTTTGATTTTTCTTGAGAGATGATAAATCTTGTTTTGCAAGACCGTTGATAGCATTACTATAAATCTTATTGCCGCGTTTAACCACGTTTGCTATATTACCAGCACTTTCGTGAATAACTCCTTGAACAGAGCTGCTTTCAGCTTTAATCAAACTATCTTCTGCTCTAACTTCTTTTGATTTTTTATTGTGAACAATTGTACTTCTAATAAGTAATGCAAAGGCGACTACCAATAAAATAGGAAACATTACTGCTAAGTTCAAATTTAGTAAATAGGCAACCAAAGCTGCAGCAGTAAATGCGCTAAATGCAGTAAAAAACCAGCCACCAATAACGTTTATAACACCAGCAACTCTATATACGGCACTTTCTGCACCCCAAGCTCTATCTGCTAAAGATGTACCCATGGCAACCATAAACGTCACATAGGTTGTTGAAAGCGGCAATTTATACGATGTTGCTATTGATATTAAAACTGCAGCAACCATTAAGTTTACTGCTGCTCTTACTAAATCAAACGCAGGCAGTTCCAATCGTTTATTTTTAGAAACAGCAATTACTGGTGTTTCAAACTGTTTATCAATTTTCGCTTGCCATGATTGAGGAAGCATATATTCAGTCATTTGAGACATCAACATAGCGAATCTTACAAATCCTCTAGATAATGCGTTAGGCTGAAAACGTTCTTTAGTTTCGCCTTGACTGGATAGGTCTAAAGATGTTTTTACAACACTTTTTGCCTTGGTAGAAAACCATAATGTTAAAACCATTACCATTCCCGCTCCAAATAACAGCCAGTTATTAGTGGGAACCTTTGAAGCTAAAACATCCATTGGAAATGCTGATGCAGCAGCACCTGAAGCAGACCACTCAAGAAATGCATTGTAAGCAGCTACTGGCACACCTATAAAGTTTACTAAATCATTTCCTGCAAATGCTAATGCAAGAGCGAAGGTTCCAACGATAATAATAAGCTTATAAATATTTGTTTTAACAACCGCAATTAAAAGATATGAAAGGATAGACCAGAAAATAGAACTAACCAATACAATGGGTAAAACTTGTGCTTCTAAAAAGTCCTTCATTGTACCGCCACCAAGAATGTCGAAAGATTCTTTTGCATAAGAAGTACCTTTTAAACCTTTCATAAAAATAAAATAAGTTATAGCAGTTAAGGCTACACCTCCAAAAATAGCACCAACCCAAGGGCCTTTCCTCTCAAAACTGTAGGACAATAAAACTCTTGAGAACCACTGTACAATGGCTCCAATAGAGAACGCGACAACTACTGAAAGCAGAATTCCAAAAATTATCTGCGATGCTTTAGATGTATTTATGTAGTTTATTACATCTGAAAAATCACCTCCAGCATGCCCTATCTTTATGAAGGCAATGGCAACAGCGGCCCCAAGCAATTCAAACACTATGGAAACCGTAGTAGATGTTGGCATGCCAACAGAGTTAAAGAAATCGAGCAATAATATATCGGTAATCATTACCGCCATAAATATTATCATAATTTCATCAAACATAAATTCACCAGGATTAAAAATCCCTTTACGTGCAACTTCCATCATACCACTAGAAAAAACAGCTCCTACGGCAACACCAAGGCTAGCAACTATCATAATAGTTTTAAACGAAATGGCTTTGGAGCCAATAGCAGAATTTAAAAAGTTTACTGCGTCGTTACTAACACCTACAACCAAATCAGCAATAGCTAAAATGGCAAGGGCTATAATCATGTACAAGTAAATATTATCCATAGGACTTGATTGTAAAATGTTTGCAAATATCATGACAATTCTTGATTAATATGTTATGTGAATGTTATATTTTAAAAATGGAAATCAAACCCTAATCTAAACCTTATATTATCGTCGTTCCCATCAACAGAGGTGTAGCTAATATCACTTTGTACTTTCAATTTATGCCCGTGCACAAACTTATTTAAGCCTAAGGTATACTGTTTTACAGGAAGCGCATTAGTAATCGCTTCATAATCTAAAGTTGTGTACCTTCCAGCAACTTCAAAATTACTTTTGAATAAATATCCAGCTTGTAGGTTTAATGCGTTACCTGTTAAAACTACATCACCAGTTGGTGTAATACCATCTAATTCAGTAGCAATTTCATTATCAGCTGTACGCTTTGCATATTCACCCATAAACGAGAAACCATTGTGCTTATACATAGCATCTACAAATATGGTTGTTTGGTCTGTCTCATAAATTGAACCATCTGTTCTAATCATATAATCACCAGCAAAACCTCTTTCTCTAACTGCATTTTCATTAAAGTTATAGGTAAAGGTTAGCGATAGTTTGGGCTTTTCCTCTCTTTTTAGGTCAGAGCCCTTGTAATCACCTTTGGATTTAAAAGCTCCAAAGGGTAATAGTTCTAAACGCCCTGTATATTGCAACCCACCTTCGTTGCCTTCAGTAACATTTCTCCCTTCACCTTGAGAAAGCGCAACTTTTTCACGTATTAAAAAATTCTTCCCCAAATAAAACTTATGGCGCAATTGAAGGCCAATATCACGATCTAGTGTAAAACGGCTGTTCAACAAAGAACGATCAACCAATTGAAGGTCACCTGAAGACACCACGCGCTCTACGTTACCTGGCAACTTGGTTTGTCCTGCCCAAAGTTCCCAGTTTTTAGCAAAATGCCACATTAATACAGCATCAAGAATATATCGCGGTGTATTGCGATTGAATTGATTACCACCAGATAAATCTCTATTGGATAGCCCTAATTCTATCTTATATCTTAATTTTGGACTATAAGCAAATCCATCAAATTTTAAACGCGCTCTACGAATAATAAAATTGTGCTCTGGACTACCATACTGGTCGCCATCATGATCCCATGTGGATATATATCGCATTTGAAAACGAGGTGCAAATTTTATACTAAATGAGCTGTCTTTTGCAGTAAAATTTATAAGGCCGTTGCCAAATGAAGTATCGCTTATTTCTTGAGATGCAATAGAGAAAATAGTGCTAAGACATAGCACTACAAAAAATTTTAGTTTCATTAGTTTGTATTAGTTTTTGTCGACCACAAATAACTTAATATTATATGAACCTAATGTTTCCTAATTGTTAAATTATTTAACAAAAAAAGACTGCCTTGGCCAAAAGCAGTCTCATTAGAAATCATGATAATGTAAGTCGACAAAAACTAATAGATTATATGAAATACTAATAATTGATGTCTTAAGACAATGACAAATATCTTGCATTGAGTTAATATAAATGTAATCTTAACATTAACTAATTATTATGTTTAACTAGAAAATGTTAAAAATCAATTTACCAACAACCAAATATTTATGTTTTTAATGTTAAATTAATGTTACGTAAGTGTTGTTTAAAAGTTATGAAATTAGTATATTTGATATAGAATATAAAACCCATAATTATGAAGAAATTAATTTTAGTTTTCGCACTTTTAATTTCTGTCGTTGCTTTTGCGCAGCAAAAGAGAGAGTTAACCCATAACAAGGAAACAAATTTAATCGATGTTGTTTATTATCACGACAATGGTGCTGTAAGTCAAACTGGTTCTTACACAGCAGATGGTAAATTACATGGAAAGTGGTTAAGCTATGACAAAAAAGGCGAAATAATCGTTTCTGCAAATTATGATAATGGTAAAAAAGTCGGCAAATGGATTCACTGGATAGATGGTGTTCCAAAGGAAGTAGATTACTCTAAAAATGTAGCTTCATTATAAGAGAACTTTACTAATAAATAAATAAAAAAGCATCACGCCTATGGCGTGATGCTTTTTTTTATTTTATCGATTGATTTTTACTTCGTCCAACCTGATCCCCAAGTAGCAAAATCGGTACCAGTACCATTGCCATCACCTGATATAAAATCAGCTTCTGTTAAGGTATCATTTCCGGTATCATTTTTAAACTTAGTTGTTACATCTGTAAACGTTACGTTGTTCACTTGTAACTCGTCATCAACTATTGCTTGTCCAGTAGGGTCTGAAGTATCATTACCATCAACATCAAATGCTTCTCCAAAACCAGTAATTTGCACATTTGAAAAGATAGCAGCAGTGCCTCTCCTTAAACGAACTGCTTCATATTGTCCAGCGTTAATAATCTTTCCGTCTTGAAATGTATTGTCTGAGCCTACCCCAACAATAGTAACATTTGTAACCGTAGGGTTAGAGAAAAATACTGGGTTCGAGTTATTTCCAAAATCATCATTATAACCATCACATTCAAACGCTTTATCAGAGTTGAATGTTTCAGTTGGGTTTTGAATATGCTGAATATAAACATCAGTAATCGTTCCAGAGTACCCTTCAGTCCAGTCAATTGAATCATCTTGTAAATCCATTACAGCAACGTGGCTAACATTTACAGTGCCACCGAAGAATTCAACACCATCATCCTTACCTTCATAAATTTGAATATAGTCTACTTCAGTACCATTACCAACACCATAGAAAGAAAGACCGTTATTCTCTGATTGACCATCAGCAGAACCACCAGAATACTCAATTCTTACATATTTTAAAGAACCCGAATTATCGTTAGCAATATTACCACCATAAGGTAAACCAGCAATTTCTGAAGTAGAAGTAGCAGTTCCTGTTACAGAGTTAATTGGTGCTTTTCCTAAAAGGATTAAACCACCCCAGTCTCCAGCTTTAGGCTCAGAAGCATCAGAGGTAAAAACAATTGGGCTATTTGCTGTTCCTTCAGCAATAATTTTAGCGCCTTGAGATATAGCAACATAAACGTCTGACCCAGCAGCTAATGCTTTAATAGTCATACCTGCAGGAATGGTTAACGTTGCGCCATCAGCAATTACTAAAGAACCGTTTATTTTGTAGTTTATGTTTGCGTCTAATGTTAAATCATTAGTATAAGTTCCAGATAAAAACACATCTGTATCAACCGAAGTTCCACCGCCACCATTGTTGTTTGTAATGTTAAATACAATGTCAGCTGTATCATCGTTAGCACATGACGTAAAGATTAAAGTCAATGCCACTAAGCTTAGTAAAAAATTATTTCTCATTTTCATTTTGATTTAGATTTAAAGATTTTGTGTTCGTTTTTTGATTATTTATTATTAAAAATTATATTTCAATTGAAGTCCGACTGTGATTCCTCGTTGAAAACTTGATAGTAAAACATCGCCATCACCAGTATTTTCTCGAATCATTTCTACTTTTGGGTCTAATAGGTTTTTCGCACTGAAGTTGATTTCTGCATTGTCTCCTACCTTATTTTTCAAAACAAAGTCTAAAGTAGGCACTGCTTTTTCAATAACATTCCCCACATCACCAGATCCTAAGGAGAAAATTCTATCAGAAGAATAGTTGAATACCAAGTTTGCAGCTGGTTTAAAGTTTTCGCTTATTGTTGGTTTAAAACTTAAATCGGCATTTACGATAATTGGAGACGCCCCTTCTAATTCATCGGTTGCTCTGTTAAACGATGTACCATAAGATCCTTCAATAGAATTATATAGGTCTTGCTTTGTATGCATGTAGGTAAAGTTAAACCCAGATGATAAAATGGCTTCTTCGTCTTCGTTTAAGATTAAATTCTTTCTTAATTCTATTTCAGCTCCTAAAATTTCAGCTTGTTCACCTGTTCTAAAATAACGTTGTGTTCCAGTAGCATCCGCAGCAAGTACTAAGTTGATAGGGTCATTTATCTGTTTTGCAAAAACACCTAAAGAAAACACTTCACTTTTGCTAATAAACCATTCGTACTTTAAATCTATGTTGTAAATATCGGAATATGACTTATCTGTTAAGTTTACACCTGTTCTCGTGCCCAATAAATCTTGGTTACCACCTATTCGATAACTAATCCCTTCATACACAAACGGCGCTATTTCTTTAAATTCAGGAACCGATACTGTTTTACTTACTGCAAAACGAAGGTTTTGGTCATCGTTAATCGCGTACTTTATGTTTAAACTCGGTAACGCAAAATTTTCACTAGATTCTGAAAATCCAGGATCGTTAGGTCTCAAGTTAATTGCATCATATTCAATGCTTTGACTGAAATTTTCAATACGAATTCCAGGAATAACCAACCATTTTTCGCTTAAGTTTATTTCAGCAGAAAAATATCCTGCATAAATGTTTAATACGCCTTTATAGGTGTTTTCCAATAAACCGGGGAAGTTGGTTTGGGTGATACCATTTCCTGGATCGATTGGATTAAATACGTGTGTTTGGTACACACCATCCACAAAGTTTTGAAGGTTGAATATATTGTTTAACTGTGTGATTTGGGTAATTTGGTTTGATGACGTGTTGATATTTTTGTAGCCATAACGAATATTATCAAAATGTCTTTCTCTGGTTTTTCCATCGTACCCCACAATTAGTTTTACAGTTTCTGAAGGTTTGTAAGACAAAGACAACCTGCTATTCAACTCCTCATCTTCTATATTTTGAAAATAGCGTTGGTTGTTAAAGTTGTTGTTTTGGTCGAAACTTGCAACACTATTTGCGTCGTTATCCAAAAGATTGTCATAACCTAATAAAGAAAAACGTTTTCTATCAGGTTCGTGGGCGAATACGCGGTTATGGCCAATACCCCAGTCTAAATCAATTTTACCAAAAGTATGTTCACCTATTAATTGATTCACTAAAACGATATCTTGATTAAACTGTAAGTTACTTTGGAAATAGCCACTTGGTTCATCTGAGAAATCGTATAAAATACCATTACCTCCTGTACCATAAAAACCAACTTGATCGGATGAACTATTAATTGCTAAAGAAGAGAACTTTAATTTGTTATCGCTATTTATTCTATATAAGGCTGTTGCCATAGCGGTAGCAGTAGTAGCATAATTGTATTGCTCGGTTTCGGGAAACAACTTATTATAACCCGCAGTGTAATCTGCAACTAAACCTTCTCTATATTCAAAACTGTTATCAAAAGATGCGGTGATAAATACGCTTAAACGAGAATCATCCTTAAAGTTAAAGGATTTACCTCCTGAAAGGCTTATACCCATATTAATAGCAGGTGTTTCAGCTTCAATTGGATCTACACCATGCGACAGGATAACTGCGAAAGGGTTATGATTATATCTTGCATAATCACCAAAATAACCTGGGCCTTCATTTCTTAAAAATGTTCTACCCGCAGCTCTTGAGTTTACTGCTGCACCTAGGGATACATCAAAGAAACTATTACCAGTGTATTCTTTTGATGTAATATCTATATTTCCTGCAGAGAAATCACCGTAAAACCTAGCAGAATAGGCTTTACTTACACCAACATTTTCAATTACATCTGAAGAGAATAAATTCAAATCGATGTTCTTCTTATTTACATCGTTTGATGGTAAAGCTAAGCCGTTCATTGTACTATTTAAGTACCTATCCCCTAAACCACGCACATATACGCTATTAGAGCCTTCTTGCTTAGAAATACCAGAAATTTTAGCAACTGCTCCAGCTGCATCTCCAACACCTTTTCTTGATAATTCCTCGGCACCAATACTTTGTTTAATTTCAACCGCTTTCTTCTGTTCCAATAACAGCGCCGTTTCGCTTTCTCGTTTGGTAGTAGTGGTAATCACAACTTCATCTAGAGAGGCAGCACTAGCACTCATTACAACATTAATTTCAGCAACTTCACCAGAAACAATATTAACTTCAATTTCTTGAGTTTCATAACCCACAAAACTAAAAACCAAGGTATAAGTACCGGTGTCTATATCGTTAAACTCATATAACCCATCAAAATCTGATGTTGTACCTTTTGTAGTGCCTTTAATAAGTACGTTCGCAAACGCTAAAGGCTCATTATTATATTCTTTGTCTGTTAATTTTCCTTTAACAGAACCGGTTTGTGCATTTAGAATAACCGATGTAAAAAGTAGTAATAACAGTATAGTTTGTCTCATTATTTTATTTTAATTTCTTGCGGCAAAGAAACTACCATTTTGTAAAGATTGTGTTACCACACGATTAAAGAACTGTAATAAAAGTGTTAGCTTAACATTACCTAAAACACACTTTTTTTATGGAGAGTTTACAGTAAATTAACATTGTAGGTTCTACTTATTAAAATGAAATTTAGCACCAATTATATAGGCTGTTTCAATTATAGTTCTTCGTGAATATTAGTCTATAAGTCTTGCAATAAAAAAAGCCCTTTTTGCATGAGCAAGAAGGGCTTTTCTAATATCTTAACTGAAAAGTTCTAGTTATTCTTTATAGCACTATCTTTTTGATCGGAAGATGCATATACCATAGCTAAGTCATCAAGCGATAAGCTACTTGCGCCCAATGCTAATGCGATAGCTTCGGTGGTTTTTAAATTACTTACTTCAGCTTTTATTTCTTTGGTTTCATATCCAGTAAAACTACAAACTAAAGTGTAAGTCCCGTTTTTTACGTTTTCAAATTTAAAAGTACCATTTGCGTCAGTCATTACTTTAGCGCCAGTTTCTTTTATCGTTACTTTTGCAAAAAGCAATGGATTATTGCCTTCTTCCGCATCTGTAATTTTTCCATTAATCATTCCACTTTGTGCAGATGCAAATAGCGCCGCAAATAGGAACATAATAAATAAAAGTTGTTTCATACTTTTTATAACTTTATTCAGTGCAAATAAAATATATAAATGTAATTTGAATGTTATGCTAGCATTAATCTATAATGATTAAAATGTTACGCGAATGTTAAGAGATTTTCATGATACTTTTTAAATGAAAACATTTATCTTGCCTCATTATATTTTTAATTATGAACTGGGAACAACTCCTCTCCTTAAAACGCTTTGGCGATACTAATAAAAGACTTAGAAAAGAACAAGACGAAACCCGTTTGGGCTTCGAAGTAGATTACGATCGTATTATCTTTTCACAAGAGTTTAGGAGTTTACAAGATAAAACTCAGGTTATTCCTTTATCGGAAACCGATTTTGTACATACGCGACTCACGCACAGTTTAGAGGTAAGCGTTGTGGGACGTTCTTTGGGGCGCAAGGTAGGACAAAAGGTATTGGAAAAACATCCTCACTTACAAAAGGTTCACGGGTATCAAGCTAACGATTTTGGAGCTATAGTAGCCACCGCAGCCTTGGCACATGATATTGGGAATCCACCCTTTGGGCATTCAGGTGAAAAATCTATCGGCGAGTTTTTTAAATCAGGCGCAGGAAAACAGTATAAAGACCAATTAACCGATAAAGAGTACCAAGACCTTTGTGATTTCGAAGGAAATGCCAACGGTTTTAAAATCCTTACCCAAAGTAGAGCAGGACGCGAGGGCGGACTCCGCTTAAGCTACGCCACCCTGGGAGCTTTTACCAAATACCCAAAAGAATCGCTACCTAAAAAACCAACAAAACATATAGCAGACAAAAAATATGGGTTTTTTCAGGCTGAAAAAGAAGCATTTCGAGATGTGGCAGACGAGTTGGGGCTCATAAAACGTAATAAAACAGATTTAAGTTATGCGCGCCATCCCTTGGCATACCTAGTAGAAGCAGCCGATGATATTTGTTATACCATTATAGATTTTGAGGACGGTATCAACCTAGGTCTCATCCCAGAAGAATTTGCCCTAGAATACCTCTCTAAAGTGATTCGTGATAATATCAAACCAGAAAATTATTATGCGCTTGCCACTAGAGAAGATCGTATTGGCTATCTGCGGGCCTTGGCCATAGGGGCACTCATTAACGATGCCGTAGAGATTTTTATGAAAAACGAAGACACTATTTTAGACGGCAGCTTCGATAGTGCGTTGCTAGACAAAAGTAAATACGATGCCCAAATAAAAGATATTATCAAAATTAGTGTTGAAAATATTTACCAATCTGAAGAAGTAATCGACAAAGAAATTGCAGGCTATCAGATTATCAATAAATTACTTACGGTATACACTGCAGCTGTAAATCACAGTTTCAACGGCACCGCATCAAACTACGATGAACTTATTTTGAAACGCCTTCCTGAAACTATTAATTTCAAAGCCAAGAGTTTATATGAACGTTTACTGGCTGTTTGCCACTATATATCGCTATTAAGCGATAGTAAAGCCATTCAAAATTTTAAAAAAATAGAAGGCGTTACGTTTTAAGCGGTAGGTCTCTACAAGTGATTTTACTGCTGAATTAAAATTGTATTGGGAAACCTATAAAAGCGCTTCAATGGTTTTCTTTAAACTTTGAGAATCTAACCCAACTAAGCTTTGCAGCTCCCCTACACTGCCATGTTCTACAAACGTATCGGGAATCCCGAGAGTTTTAATCGTGTTTTTATACTGATGTGTAGCTGAAAACTCTAAAATTGAAGCACCAAAACCTCCTTTTAAAGCATTATCTTCTACCGTAACAATCGTGTTATGAGTTTTAAAAATAGTGTGCAATAAATTGTCATCCAAAGGTTTTACAAAACGCATATCGTAATGGGACACCTCTAAATCAGTAATAGCATCAGTTACATTTTTAGCAATAGCGCCAATACTTAAAATAGCCAATTGCTTACCCTTTTTTAGTTGTTCGCCTTTACCAATCTCAATTTCAGAAAAGGGTTGTTTCCAATCTAAAGTTACACCTCTACCTCGTGGGTAACGAATAGCGATGGGCTGCTCCATCCCTAATTGCGCAGTATACATGATGTTGCGGAGCTCTACTTCGTTTCTTGGCGCGAAAATAATAAGGCTAGGAATACAGCCTAGGTAACTTAAATCGAAAACCCCGTGGTGTGTAGCTCCATCTTCACCTACCAATCCTGCACGATCTAAACAAAACACAACTGGCAGATTCTGTAGTGCAACATCATGAATAATTTGGTCATAAGCGCGTTGCAAAAATGTAGAGTAAATATTACAAAATGGAATTACACCTTGGGTTGCCATTCCTGCAGCAAGGGTAACGGCATGCTGTTCTGCAATGCCAACATCAAAAGCACGGTCTGGAATTTCGTCCATCATATATTTTAAAGAACTTCCTGTAGGCATTGCAGGAGTAATACCTACAATTTTCTCATTTTTTTTAGCAAGTTCTACAAGGGTATGCCCAAAAACATCTTGATATTTAGGGGGTTGCTGTGTATCAGGCTTACTAGCCAAATTACCAGTTTTAGCATCAAATTTACCAGGTGCATGGTATTTTACTTGATCTACCTCGGCTTGTTTTAAACCTTTTCCTTTAGTAGTGATAATATGTAGTAATTTTGGACCATTAACCGATTTTAGTCGTTCCAACTCTGAAATAATTTTATTTAAATCATGACCATCTATAGGACCAGAATAATCAAAGTTTAATGCTTCAATAATGTTATTGCGTTTTTGTGTACCTTTTTTAACGTTGGTTAAATATTGCTTTAAAGCACCTACACTTGGATCGATACCAATAGCATTGTCATTTAAAATCACTAATAAATTTGCGTCGGTTACACCCGCATGATTCAAACCTTCAAACGCCATCCCACTGGCAATGGATGCATCACCAATTACTGCAATATGATGCTTATCTTCACCTTTTAATTTTGAGGCAATTGCCATTCCCAAAGCAGCAGAAATAGAAGTGGAAGAATGCCCAACCCCAAAAGTATCGTAATCACTTTCGCTTCGTTTTGGGAAACCGCTAATACCGCCAAATTGTCTGTTAGTATGGAATACATCTTTTCTGCCTGTTAAAATTTTATGCCCGTATGCTTGATGACCTACATCCCAAAGCAATAAATCTTCTGGAGTATTAAAAACGTAGTGTAGCGCTATAGTTAATTCAATAACACCTAAACTTGCACCCAAATGCCCTTCTTTGGCAGCTACAATGTTGATAATGAACGCTCGTAATTCTTTAGCCAAAACCGTAAGATCTTCGTGTTTCAATAAGCGAAGATCATCAGGCGTATTTATTTTATGAAGTATTGAGTTTTGCACCAAACAAAAGTACGAGAATGAATTTGTATTTTTGCTATCATGATAGAACCTTTTGACGATACATATTTCATGCAAAAAGCCATTCAAGAAGCAGAAATGGCTTTTGAGAAAGGCGAAATTCCTGTGGGAGCGGTAATTGTAATAGATAATAAAATTATTGCACGAGGACACAATCTTACTGAAACCTTAACAGATGTTACGGCTCATGCAGAAATGCAAGCCATCACAGCTGCCGCTAACTTTTTAGGTGGAAAGTATCTTAAAGGATGTACGCTTTATGTAACTCTAGAACCTTGCCAAATGTGTGCAGGAGCTTTGTATTGGAGCCAAATTTCCAGAATTGTTTATGGTGCTAGAGATATAGAACGTGGTTGTATTAATTTAAAAACTAAACTACACCCAAAAACTAAAATTGAAGGTGGTGTTTTAGAAGACAAAGCAAGTGACATATTAAAACGTTTTTTTATTATGAAGCGCAACTTGAATTAATTATTACTAATTCAAACATATTTTCTACAAACATTTTTCTTAGTATAGTTCACTATACTTCGAGTCCAAAAGAACTTATAAATTAAGATAATTTGCAGAGGTGTTTTGCAAACACTAACCAATAAACATGAATACCTTATTCTAAAATTGATTTATTTTAACTTCTTTTTGGTTTTTGTAATGTCTGCATTAAACTTTTCAATTTTCTCCAACCATTTTCTTTCATCTTCAGGTGAAAGCTTACCCTTTTTTTTAAGCTTTTCGTATTTTTTTACTGCAGCTTTATGTTTATTAATGGCTTTATTATGATTGCTATGCGTTCTTTCTTTTCGTTTTAGAGCCTGTTCTGCTTTTTTTTGCTTTTTTTCAGCCTTTTTTTGTTGCTTCTCAGCTTTACTTTTATCTTTTTCTGCGTTTTCTAGTTTTTCCGTTACCGCTTTAGTTTTTGCTGTTTCTAACTTATTCTTATCAAATGCAGCCAACACTTTAGATTTTTCATCAGCTGAAATAGTGCTACTAACATCAATGCCGTTTTTAAAGATTATATTGTTTTTTACCTCGTAAACATCGTTGTTAATTTTTACCGCTTGAGCAGATAACAGGAAAGAAAAACTAACGAAACATAAAAAAACTACAACTCTCATTATTTTAAAATTGAAATTGGATACCTTAATTTATTGTTGAGACACATACTTTTAAAAAAAGTTACACTTTTAATTGTTTATTTTAAGTTCTGCTTTTTTTAATTTGGTCTCCATTTTTTTTAAGCGCTTTTTCCATTTTTTTTCTTCTTTTACCGACAGATTATCACTTTCTTTCATTTGCTGATATTCTTTTTTTAAGGCTTTTAAGTCTTCTTTTATTTTAAAAAACTCAGCTCTTGCCTCTTCTCTTTGTTCGACTGTTTCTTCTATTTGCTTTTGTTCCTGTTTCAGCCTTTTTTCTTTTTCCCTTAATCTATCTAATTCATTTTCTATTCGCTCTTGTTCTTCTCTGGCCTTTTCCTCTGCCTCTAATCTACGCTCTAAAATGGCGGTTATGTATGCTCTTTCATCTTGCGAAAGCGAATTAGTAATCTTTTTCCCTGCCTTGTAAAATTCGTCTCCTTTTATTTCGTAAACCTCTCCTTTGTTAGTTATCACACGTTCGCTCGTGCCACAAGAAAGTAGCAAGAAAACATACAGAAATGTAATTTTGTATTTGAATTTCATGTTTTAGTAATTTTAAATTTATTATACTAATTATTATAAACTAAAATTTGAGTAAAACTTAACCTTATTGCTGAAAAAATTGACTTTATACAATTTGCATCTTTTTCAATAAAAATGACGCGTTCATGTTTTTACATATGCCCCGTTTTAATTTATAATCAAAATACAATTCATCATCAATAATTTCAGCATCAAAATAATAGTTTTTTACCTCATCCAATTCCTTTTCAATGGCACACAAACTTAAATCGTGCGTAGCAATAATTCCTGTAGTGCTGGTAGCCACAAGCTTCTCTACAAACTTTTTAGAGCCTATGGCTTTATCGGTACTGTTTGTGCCTTTTAAAATTTCATCTAAAACAATAAAATAGGGTTCTTTATTTATGGTATCTACAATAAATTTCAACCTAGTAAGCTCTGAAAAGAAATAGGAGCTATCATCAGTTAAAGAATCAGATGTTCTCATACTGGTAATGAGTTTTACTGGTGAATAAATGCTTGAACTTGCGCACACTGGAAGCCCTAGATTGGCCATTACAATATGCAAGGATATGGTTCTTAAAAAGGTACTTTTTCCTGCCATATTTGCGCCAGTAACAATAAAAAACTCCGCATTACTTATAGTAACATCACTAGTTACTCTTTTAGTTTTGTCTAACAATGGATGTCCTAAACTTTTAGCTTCTATAATGCTATTATCTTTTGAAATTTTTGGAAAAATAAATTCTGGATGGTTGAATGTGTAATTTCCCAAGGTATTGTAGGCATCAAAAAAAGAGACAACCTCAAACCAATCGGCTACTTTATGTCGGTATCGAGATATCCATTGTTCGATGCGGTAACTATTTTTAATATCTGTTAAAAACAAACCGTTGCCAAAAACAGCGCCAATAATATTATTTCTATTATCAAGCGCATCCAATGCCCTGGAAAGTTTTTTGAAAACTGCTGAGGCTTTCTCAGTATCAGATGTAATTTGATGTTGTTTTTGTTTTAATAAGTTAGATTGAAACGTTTCATTTTCAATCAAGTCCAACAATATGGCATATTGGCGAAACGTATCTTTTACCTTATCAACATTTGAAGACAGTTCATTTGTTCTCTTTACATAGAAGCCTGTTATAGCTAAACCTAAAAGCAACCAGTAGCCTAAAAAGGCTTGATTTGTAATAGCACCAAATGTAATGAGTGAAAATAATAGTAGTGATGATAAGGAGAAAACCATAGGCAACCATTTCATCCATTTTGGTAAAAATACCTTGTAACCCGCTAACCAATTAATAATTGCTTTGGCTGGAGTTTCAACCTCTACTAAACTTGCGTTTCCACTATAAAACTGCCGCCACTCTGGTTTTACCGATAATTCCTTAATGGCTTCTTGTCGAGACACAACATGGTTAATATCATTAGCTTTCAAAATGTCGGCCAACATATTTTCACCTTCAAGAATCTTGGTTCTGTTTATAAATTGAAAAAAAGAACCTCGACCAAACAAATCAATATCTAAACTATAATAATGTTTTGAATCTTGATATTTCAAACCTTTTTCCCTAGTGTAAAAATTACCTGAAGCTATTTCAATTTCATCAGTATTAATTTTAACCAAAGCATCATAAAACGATTTTTGATGTTTTACGTTGGTGTATCTTGAAAGTAAGTAAAGAAATAAAATCGCTCCTATTACACCAACCAAAATAGCTAACTGCCAATGCGAAAAACTCATATAAACTCCGAAACATGTTGCCAAAAACACCAAAACACGAAATATACTTAACATGGCTATTCGCTTGTACAAATACTTAGATTTTGCCTTATACTGCTCTAAATGCTCTTTATAATATTGTTGTGGATTTGAACGCTTCATATCTTTATTGAAATGTAAAGAAACAAAAAAGCCCTGAAAGAATTCAGGGCTTATATTATATAAAAATTTTAGTTTTAATCGCGACCAAAAACTTGAAGTCCCCAGTACAATAAGTTTGCTAAAGCACCAATTGCTGCTACTAAATAAGTTCTGGCTGCCCATTTTAAAGCATCTTCCGATCCTTTGTATTCATCTGGGGTTACCATATTCTTATTTTTTAACCAAGCCAGTGCTCTATTGCTGGCATCGTACTCTACAGGCAATGTAATAAAGCTAAACAACGTTGCAGCACCCATCATTACCAAGCCTGCCACAGCGACCCACCTGCCTAACCCTAAACCTGCTGCACCACCAAGAATTAACCCCCCAATGATTAACCATTGAGACATCCCAGAGGTAACACTCACTACTGGCACTAAAGTAGAGCGCATTTGCAACCAGCTATACGCCTGTGCATGTTGCACTGCATGCCCAACTTCATGCGCAGCCACAGCCGCTGCTGCTGCGTTACGCTGATTATATACAGCTTCACTTAAATTAACAGTTTTATTTTTAGGGTTATAATGGTCTGTTAACCGACCTCGAGTAGAAATAACCTCAACATCATAAATGCCATGGTCTGATAGCATTTTTTGTGCTACCTCTGCTCCGCTCATACCATTTCTAAGCTGAACTTTGGAATACTTTGCAAACTTTCGTTTTAAGGTATTGCTTACTGCCCAACTCGCCAGCATTATAGCTCCAATCAATATATAATATCCAAACATAATTTCTTGTTTTAATTTGTAATAAAGATAGCAATAATTACACCATATTTATTTAATGAAATTTTGTCAGATAAAATAATTAAGCGCCTTCAAATTGTAGGTCAAAAGCCTCTGCTATTTCCTTATAAACAATTTTACCGTTTATGATATTTAGCCCTTTAGCAAGAGATTTGTTTTTCTTGCATGCTTTTTTCCATCCCATATCTGCTAATTTAATCACATATGGCAATGTAACATTAGTTAATCCCATAGTAGAAGTGTAAGGTACAGCTCCTGGCATATTTGCAACACTATAATGCACCACTTCATCTATAATATAAGTAGGGTCCTGATGTGTTGTTGGCTTTGTAGTCTCGAAACATCCTCCTTGATCTACTGCTACGTCTACCATAACAGTACCTGGGCGCATATCCTTGAGCATATCTCTAGTAATTAATTTTGGTGCTTTTGCACCTTTAATTAATACACCTCCAATAATTAAATCGGAATCCTTGATATGCTTTCTAATATTATATTCACTCGAAAACTCACTAATTACGTTATTCGGCATAGTTTCACTAACATGACGCAAAGCTTTCATATTAATATCTAAAATAAATACATTAGCCCCTAATCCGGATGCCATACGAGCAGCTTGAAGCCCAACTACCCCTGCACCCAAAATCAATACTTTTGCTGGTGGCACACCTGGAATTCCTCCCAATAAAATACCACGTCCCATAATAGGCTTTTCTAAATATTTTGCTCCTTGCTGAACAGACATACGTCCTGCAACTTCAGACATTGGAATAAGTAATGGCAACGAGCCATCTTTATCCTCAACCGTTTCATAAGCTATACAAACAGACTTACTATCAATCATGGCTTGGGTAAGCGGTTCGCTAGAAGCGAAGTGAAAATAGGTAAATACAACCTGATCTTCCTTTATTAACCCGTACTCTTTTTCAATAGGCTCTTTAACCTTCACTATCATTTCTGCAATGTCGTACACTTCTTCTATGGTATCTAGAATAGTTGCACCCGCATCAATATAATCTTCATCTAAAAAACCACTGTTATGTCCAGCGTTTTTTTGGATAAATACGTTATGATTTCTTTTTGTAAGTTCGAAAACACCAGAAGGCGTCATTCCTACACGGTTTTCATTATTTTTAATTTCAATAGGAACACCAATTTTCATTATGTTAGCTTTTTATGTTTGAAATAACGTTTGATGCGCATCACCAAATCGAGTGCAATATTAAAAATTTGAATTGAAAATAAACACCAAATACATGTTTTTTTTGAATTTTCAATACCTAATTTAACAATACATTATGAATTACATAAAAAATATCTGTTTAATTGGTGTTCGATTTACAATTTTTAATTCAATCAAATAAGTAAATAGCAATTATTTCTCTCTGTATCTGAGTTTGAAATATAACAACAGTATTGAAGACACGACCGTGATAGCGTTTGCAAAAATCATTGAAGGACTATCCTTTAAAAAACCATAAACAAGCCATAGTACAATTCCGATAAAAAATAGAATTAGCATTGGCAACGAAAGGCTGGAAACGTCTTTTGTTTTCCAAGTTTTATACACCTGAGGTAAAAATGCTGCAGTGGTTAATACTGCCGCTCCAAAACCTATGAGCTCCATATAATTTAAACTTAGAATATGCATTTAGTTAATAGCATCTCCTCGCAATCTTCTAAATTGCTTTCTTGCTTCAATAAAATAAATACTATCTGCATAATTAAAAACCAATTCCTTGTGCAGTTCTTTTGCCTTTTCTGGAGCATTTAAATGATGTAAATACAATTCCGCTAAACTGTAAATGGCATTATCTGCCAAAATACCATCCCTAAAATTGTCTATTATAAATTGATAGTTTGCCGCAGCCTTTTCAAACTGCTGCTTCACCTCAAAAAGTTGTGCTTGTTTGTACAGTGCTTGTGGAATTATAGGTTCTGTTTTGTGCACTTCAATCACTTTGTTTAAGATATCTATAGCTTCATCATTCCTGTTTTGAAACGCTAATAAATCTGCCTTGGCATATTGTTTTAAAGGAGTTTGTAGCGAATCCTCATACTTATTATCTGATATCAAGAGCTTTAATTCTAAAGCATCATTTGCTATTAACTGTGAGGTAGAAGATTTTAAAATTTTAAGCTGGGATTCGGCCCATTTAAAATCGCCTTTATAATAACTTGCCTTAGCTACTTTAAAGCGGGCCATTTGAGAAACCGTACTGTTTTTTAAGTTCCTTTGAATTTGAGTATAGTAAATTAAAGCCTTGTTAAATTCTTCCTTCAACACCAAAATATCCCCAAGTTCTAGTTTTATCTCAGCTTTTTGAATATCATTTATAGGCAATTTTAAAGCTTCCTCTAAAAACGCGGTTGCCTCTTCTGTCTTATTCATATTGAATGCTAAAAAATGGGCATAAGATAATTGTAAATCTAATGTTTGCGCAAACTTGCCATAGGTATCAAAAAGCTGTAAATATTTACTTTGCAACTCCTTATAATCTGCCTTATTTGCCTGTTTGGTTTCAATTTGAAGTAAGTCGTAAAATGCCTTAAGTTTGGTGTCGTTATCCTGGGCATTTTCAACGACATAATTGAAGATAGTTTTTGCAGTTTCCGTGGCATTCTCCTTCTCAGCAATTCTGCCTAAATTTAGAATGCGGTCTAAACCTTCCTGTGTTCTAGTATTTATAGCCTTCTCCTGAGTAAAGGATTTATTAAAATCCTTTTGTTGCACAAACAACCAACTCAGTAGTTCATTCCAAAGTACATTGGGCTCTTGCTGTATTTTTTTTATGAGCAGTTTTCGTAAAATCACATTACTCTCAGCATCGCCGTCTTCACTTATAAAACTACTTAATGCCCGCTTTATATTGTTTAGTGAAATAGGATTGCGTTCTGCAAAATCTATATAATTCAACATCATTTTTTCTATGTTTCCCTGCTCGCCATAAATCTGTGCCAACGGCAATTTTAAATTTAATTCAGGCTTAAGCTCCATGGCCTTTTCGTAAGTAGTAGCAGCTTGTTCTAGCAAAGAATAATCCTGAAATGTTCGGGCAACCGAATACGCATTGTTGGGATTCACCAATAAACTATTTATGGCAATAGTATAATGCTCATTGGCTTTTTCTATATTATTCTGTAGTTGATAATTATACCCCAAACTTACATAAAACGCAGGGTAATTAGTTCTATTAATTATCTCATTTATAAATGCCTCAGCTTCTTTGTATTGTTCTAATTGCTGATGCGTATCTATAATTTGTTTAATGTAAGTAATGTTTGATTTAGATGTATTGTATAACTTTTTATACTCTATCAACGCTTTTTCAAAATCTCCGTTTTTATAGTATTCCTTTGCAAATAAGTCGTCTTGCGCTACAAGTAACGTTGGAATACATAAAAGCAAATACACTAATAACCGCATGTTGTAAATATACTGAAGATAAATTGAATCCTAGATTAAGGAAACATCAAAAATGCCCGAATATAATATTCGGGCAGTACCTACCAAAATAATGTTCTATTAACTTAACTACCGCAGTTAAAAGCGATAGCATCACTCGATTGGGGACAGCTTTTCCTTTATTAAAAAATTACTTCTTTACAACTGCCAAAGTTTTATTTTCAGGTTTTTCTAAACTAAAATCTGAAAACAACACTTTACTCCCAATAAAAATAAGTGCTAGAAGCAGAATAATACGTAGTACATTCTTCATGGTTAAGTAGGTTGATAGATTTGGTTCAGCTATATTCTGAAATAATACCGAAAGAACAAAAAAAACCGACTTAAAATCGTTAAACAACACCTAAAAAATGTATTTTATCGATTCTTATATATGCTATTGTAAGAAATTTATTCCATTGTATCAAAGCCTGTGTACTTCTGTAAAACCTTAGGAATTTGTATACCATCTTCTGTTTGGTAGTTCTCTAAAATACCCGCTAAAATTCTAGGTAAAGCCAAAGCACTACCGTTTAAGGTATGAGCCAATTCGTTTTTACCATTTGTGTTTTTGAATCGTAATTTTAAACGGTTTGCTTGGAAAGTTTCAAAGTTTGAAACGGAAGATACTTCAAGCCATCTGTCTTGCGCTGTTGAAAACACCTCAAAATCATACGTCAATGCCGATGCAAAAGAAGTATCGCCAGCACATAACCTTAAAATTCTATACGGTAATTTTAGTTCTTCTAAAATACCTTTTACATGGTTTACCATACCATCAAGCGCATTATAAGAATTGTTTGGGTGCTCTACCCTAATAATTTCCACCTTATCAAATTGGTGCAATCTGTTTAAGCCCCTTACGTGTGCGCCGTAGCTTCCTGCTTCTCGTCGGAAACAAGGTGTGTAACCTGTAATACCAATAGGTAAATCTGCTTCATTTAGTACGGTATTTCTAAAAATATTTGTACCCGGAACCTCTGCTGTAGGGATTAAATACAAGTTATCTTCAGTAACATGGTACATTTGCCCTTCCTTATCGGGCAACTGCCCCGTCCCAATTCCTGAGGCTTCATTTACTAAAAGAGGTAATTGGTATTCTTCATAACCAGCCTCAGTGTTTTTATCTAAAAAATAAGCAATTAAGGCACGTTGTAATTTTGCTCCCTTACCTTTATACACCGGAAAACCTGCACCTGTAATTTTATTGCCCAATTCAAAGTCTATAATATCATACTGCTTTGCAAGTTCCCAATGTGGAAGTGCGCCTTCGTGCAGCGTTGGGATATCTCCTGCTCTAAATACCTCTTCGTTATCATCTTCAGAATTCCCATCGGGAACAGACTCATGTGGCACATTTGGAATTTGATATAGCAATTCCTGCAAACGTTCAGCGGTACTATTTAATTGTTCTGTAAGGTTTTTAGATGCTTCTTTTAATTCTCCTGTTTTCGCTTTTAAAGCGTTTGCTTCTTCAACTTTTCCTGATTTGAATAAGTTCCCTATTTCTTTTGAAATTGAATTAGACTCTGCCAAAGTATTATCCAATTCCGTTTGGACACTTCTGCGCTTTTCGTCTAAAGCAATCACATCGTCAATCATTTTAGCCGCATCAATATTGCGCTTTGTTAAACGCTCGATAACAACTGCCTTATTCTCTCTAATAAATGGAACTTGTAGCATGGTTTAAAATTTAAGCTGCAAATTTAAGAAATAGTCTATGATTTAATCTGTTTTTGAAGGTAAAATCCAGTGACTATGACTTAGGGGTTGCCATGGTGCACTTGCAATATCAACATCAGGATTAATAAGCCGTTTTAAAGGTTTACCGTTTACGCTTATCCTACAATCTACAAAAACTGCAACATCTTGCCCTTTTTCCTTAAACTCTTTTTTTAAATATTGAGCAAATTGCCAAATAACATCAGGTTTTGTACTCGCACTACGTTGCTGTTTTTTGGTTAGATAATCGTCTAAAAATATTGTGGTTTTTTTATTAGTTAGTTTATCTTTAACAGTATAGGTAATTGCCCCATGTTTTGCCCTAAGCATCATGCGCCATGAGAGACGATGCCCTTCTTCGGTCCACAATACATCATCCTTAAAAAAATGATGACGCAACGGCAAAACTATTTGCACCACAAAATATACTATAAACAATATTACGTAGGCATTTTTAAATTTTGGAAATTTCACTTCAGCTTTGTTATAAAACTCCCTTTTCTTCAAAAATATATTCCTGATAGTTTTTGGCGGAAAGAAAAACAAGTAAAACGCTAAAGCTAAATATGGAAAAATACCTATTTGAAATACAAAAGAATTAAACAAATGAAATCCTATGGAAACAATAAATGCCAATTTTCTAGTAGGCTTAAATAGCAGTAAGGGCACAATTAAACCATCAAAAAAAATACCACCCCAAGTAAGCACACTTTGCAGCCATTTTTGTTGCAACACACCCCCAATTAGGTAGTAATTTTTTTTACCATACATTAAAACCTCCATTACTGTACCCTCCAACCAATCAGGATATAATTTTGCAACAGACGCATAGGTGTAAACTATAAAGAGTTGAATAATAAACACCCATTTGCACCAATTGGGCATTGCATTGGTTTGTATTTTAGGGTTTAATTTTGCATCTACAGACACATCTCGATGTGCTGGCATAAATACCATAATGGCACTGACCAACATTAACAAATAATAATGGTTGTTGTATGATGATTTTTGCATCAAGTAGCTCCCTGTCCACAAAAGCGTAAAGCTTATCATGCTAAAACGATATTTGTAGCCCACCATAATAAGCAGACCAAAAATAGACATCGCACCGTAATACAAATACATGCCCTCACCTTGAAAAACCTGTAACCATTCGAAACCAAGAAATGTGAATGTGAATTTTGGCGCTACTAAACTCTGTTTCACCCACCCTGTGAGTATGGCACCAAAAGATTCGAGAAAACATAGTAGACCAAAAAATATTCTAAAAACTACTAGTTGTGAATTATCAATATGTCTAAACGCCCAATTATTCAGCATTGTAGTTGTTAATGAAATTCAATGAAAACAACTTGTCCTTTTCCAATTGAGATTTTAAAGCTTCAACCGACGCAAACTTTTGCTCGTCACGAATGCGTTCTAAAACATCAATCTGAATGTTTTTGCCATAGATTGATGTTTCAAAATTGAAAAAATGCACTTCTATGGATTCGGTATCACCACTTACGGTTGGATTCATTCCAATGTTCATCATGCCGAAAACAGTCTTATTATCAATCATCGATTTCACCACGTAAGACCCTTGTTTGGGTATTAGTTTATAATTTTCTTCAATGTGGATATTAGCCGTTGGATAGTTTAATTGCTTTCCAATACCTTTACCTTTTATTATGGTTCCCGTGAGCATAAATGGATAGCCCAAATATCTGTTAGCTCGTTGAATATTACCTTCAGAAAGTGCCTGCCTTATTTTTGTAGAACTTACCGCTACATCATTAATATCTTGAGCTGATATTTCTTCCACTTCAAAACCAAATTCCTCTCCATATTTTATCAAATCATTTATATCTGCATTCCTGTTTCGCCCAAATCGATGATCGTAACCTATAATTACCTTTTTGGCGTTTAGTTTATCTACTAAAATTTGTTTTACAAATGTTTCAGCCGACAATCTAGAAAAGGCCTTGGTGAATTTTTTAACTAACAGATAATCTAAACCTAATTTATCTAAAATCTCACTACGCTCTTGTATAGTATTAATCAATTTTATACTTAAGTCTTTTTGTAATACCATTCTTGGGTGCGGAAAAAATGTGAGTATTACAGATCTTAGCTTTTCTTGATGTCCTGAATCAATAAGGCGGTTTATAATTTTTTGATGTCCTACATGAACACCATCAAATGTTCCAATGGTTACAATTGTGGGCGATGAAGCTACATACTTTTCGATTTTTAATACCTTACCCATAGGCTTTTCAAGAATTGTTAATGTCGTTAAAATATGCTAGATTTGTTTTTAAAAGACCCCCAGCATAGTTATGAAAACAAAACTACATTATGTTTTTACAACCGCCATATTTTTAACTGCTTTTTCAGTTTTTGCCCAAAACACCCTTTTTGTTAAAGTGCAACATCAACAAAAAGAAAATAGGTTGAAACATACTTTTGAAAAGCATCTTACTTATCAATTTGATTATAATACCCTCCATAACGCTTTAATAAAAGCTTTAGAAGCTACCACTTCTAAAACCAGTACTACTACCATTAGTTTCCCAAACATTGATGGTGAATTTGAAAAATACAAGGTCATCGAATCTTCTGTAATGCACCCCGACTTACAAGCCAAATATCCTGAAATCCGATCTTATATCGGCTATGGCGTTGATAACCCTTCGGCCTACCTTCGGTTTAGCTTATCGCCCCACAAGGGGCTTTCCGGTATTATTTTAGGGAAGGAATACACCGAAGTTTTTGAGGCAAATACTGAAGAGACTACGCGTTTTACGGTAAAGCGAAAAGCGGATTTAGGCAAAATCGACAATTTTAGATGTAAGACTTTAGATGTTCTATCAGAAAACACAAATAAAAACACCATTTTAAAAGATGTAGATGATAGTATTCACAGGCTTTACACCTTAGCACTTTCAGTTACTGGCGAATACGCCAGTTTTCATGGTGGCACATTACCTCTCGTAAATGCCGCTTTGGCATCAACTTTAACCAATGTAAATGCCGTATTTGAAAACGATTTTAATGTAACGCTACAGCTTGCGGCAAATAACGATAATGTTATCTATTTTAATGCTGGCACTGACCCTTATTCTGGGTTCAACAATTATAATACCGAAGTTCAAAATACGCTTGATGCTCAAATTGGTGATGGCAATTATGACGTGGGACACCTACTTTCTGCGATTGGTTTTGATGGAAATGCAGGTTGTATAGGCTGCGTTTGTATTACCGGCTTAAAAGGTAGCGCCTATACTTCGGATAGTGCACCTGAGGGATTTAACTTTGATATTGATTTAGTGGCGCATGAATTGGGACACCAGTTTGGAGCAAACCATACATGGACACACGATGGCAATGAAGGTACTAATGTACAGATGGAGCCTGGAAGTGGCACAACTATAATGGGGTATGCAGGAATTGCAGCTTCGGCAAATATCGAGTTAAACAGCGATCCTTATTTTCATGCTATTTCTATTGAGCAAGTTACCACTTATATAAAATCAACGAGTTGCGCTACAGAAACCAACACTGGAAACACTACACCTACGGTAGATGCTGGAGCTGATTTAACCTTACCTGTAGGAACAGCTTTTAAACTTGTTGGTACTAGAGCAGATAGCGATGGCGATAATATTACGTATTGTTGGGAGCAAATAAATGAGGATAATGCTTCAACTACTTATCCTAATCCTAATTCAGGTAATGATGATGCTGTTTTGGTTAGATCATTCTCTCCAACAGCTAGCCCTACACGGTATTTTCCAAATTTATCAGATTTGAGATTTGGTGTGAATGCTAATCAATGGGAGAAAGTCCCCAATGTTGGCAGAACTGCTGATTTTAGACTAACTGTTAGAGATAATAAACTTGGTGGTGCGAATAATACCCATGATGATATGCGTGTTACTTTCAATCCAAGTTTCGGGCCTTTTGAAATAACATCTCAAAATACTACTGGTATTTCTTGGTCTAGTGGCACCACAGAAACCATTACTTGGAATGTTAACAATACGAATACCCTTCCTGGAGCATCAAACGTAAATATTTTATTATCTACCGATGGAGGCGAAACTTATAACGAAATTGTGAGTAATATTCCTAATAATGGAAGCTACTCGCTTACTGTGCCAAAGACACCATCACCAGAATGTAGATTGATGATTGAGCCTACAAACAACAACTTTTTTGCTATTAACGCTGAAGATTTTACCATAGATTTTGAAGTTACTACTACATGTACGCAATACAGTTCTCCTGCAAATTTGGGTATTAACATTACAGATAATAGCGGCACGTTTTCTCAAAGCCACTCCATTAACATAACCGATGCAACTACTGTGGAGGATATTAATATTGGCATGAATATAACGCATAGTTACATTGGCGATTTGGGTATTGCAATAGTAAGCCCCAATAACACCGAAGTGACACTAAAAACACAAAATGATTGCGACGCTGAGGAGGATATCATAGGAACTTTTGATGACGACGCTGTTGGTTTTAATTGTTTAAATGCTGCGGATAATATTGCTCAAAAATCCTTAAATGATTTACTCGAAACATTTGATGGCGAAAGCGTTAATGGAGATTGGACCATCCGTCTAGGTGATTTTGCTGCAGGAGACACAGGCATATTAAACTCTTGGTTTATTGAGGTTTGCCAAACCACTTATACATCATTAGAAATTAAGGAGTTTGCTTTTGAAGATATTAAAATATTTCCAAACCCTAGTAACGGAGAATTTACTATAAAAGTAGATTCTATGCATACTAGAAAAGATATAAAAATTGAAGTTTTTGACTTACGAGGAAGACGTGTTTACAAACAAAAATTTAAGGAAACCTCAAGACTTGACGAAACCATAAATTTAAACCAATTACAAGCTGGAATGTATATTTTGTATTTGAGTGATGCAACTAGAACTTACGCACGAAGAATTGCTATTGAATAAATAATAGCTATTTCCCATTAAAGCGGTTCATTGTATTATTTACACCTGCTAGCGCAAATGATTTTATCAACTCTACCGATTTATCTAGGCGTTCAGGAAGGTTTTCTGTTTCAATCGCTGTCCATTCGCCTAAAACATAATCTACTTGCCTACCTTTACCAAACGCATCGCTTATCCCAAACCTAAACCGATTATATTTTGTGGTGTTTAATTTGTCTTGAATATCCTTTAAACCATTATGTCCGCCATCACTTCCTTTGGTTTTTAGTCGAATACTCCCAAACGGCAGGTTTAAATCGTCCGCAATTATCAAAAGGTTTTCTATTGGTATTTTTTCCTTAGTAAGCCAATAGCCAACCGCTTTTCCACTAAGGTTCATAAAGGTATTGGGTTTTAAAAAAATAAAGGTTCTTCCTTTTAATTTATAAGTAGCTATATCCCCAAGTTTTTGCGTTTCAAAAGTGACACCTTCTTTCTCAGCAAAAAAATCTAATATCTTAAACCCAATATTATGACGTGTGTTTGCATACTTTTCTCCAATATTTCCTAAGCCTACAATTAAAAACTTTTTCATGGGGTATTGATCTTCTTCAGATTCTTTCGATTTAAACCAATTCAACAAAAACCTAAACATCACTTTTTTTTAAAACACAAATATATACAAACAAAAAATCCCACTAAATATATTTTAGTGGGATTGATTTATTATACTTAACATATAAAAGCTAGGACACAGCCTTTAACTTTTTAAGTGTTGTCTTGGTTAATTTATCCTCGGCATAACTTTTCGTTACGTTTAATGATTTATCAGTGCTGCTAGGTAATTCAAACATTGCATCTGTTAGAATTTCTTCGCACAAAGAACGCAATCCACGAGCACCAAGTTTGTACTCAATGGCTTTATCTACTATAAAATTAAGTGCACCATCAGTAATACTGAATTCAATATCGTCCATAGCAAATAACTTTTTATATTGCTTGATAATGGCATTCTTTGGCTCTGTTAAAATTGCTCTTAAGGTTTTTGAATCCAATGGATCCATATGCGTTAAAACAGGTAATCTACCGATAATTTCAGGAATTAATCCAAAATCTTTTAAATCTTTCGGAATGATGTATTGTAAAAGGTTACTTTGATCAACAATCTCATCAGACATTGATGCTGCATACCCAACGGCTTTCATATTTAAACGCTTGGAAATTACACGCTCAATACCATCAAAAGCACCGCCTGCTATAAACAGAATATTTTCGGTATTTACCTCGATAAATTTTTGGTCTGGATGTTTTCTTCCTCCCTTTGGTGGTACGTTAACCACGGTGCCTTCCAATAATTTTAATAAAGCTTGCTGAACGCCTTCACCAGATACATCTCTAGTAATGGAAGGGTTATCGCTTTTTCTCGCGATTTTATCTATTTCATCTATAAATACAATACCCTTTTCAGCCTTCTCTAGATTATAATCTGCCGCTTGTAGCAAACGTGTTAAAATACTCTCTACATCTTCACCCACGTAGCCTGCTTCTGTAAGTACGGTAGCATCTACAATAGCCAAAGGAACGTTTAACATTCTGGCTATAGTTTTGGCCATTAAGGTTTTACCCGTACCTGTTTGTCCTACCATAATGATATTACTTTTTTGAATCTCAATATCATCGTTTGTAGGCGGTTGCAATAAGCGTTTGTAGTGATTATAAACCGCAACGGACATTACCTTTTTAGTCATCTCTTGACCAATAATATACTCGTCTAGAAATCCTTTTATTTGTTGTGGTTTTCTGAGCTTTAACTCAGCAGATAAATCATTAGTGTCGTTTTGCTTAGATTCTTCAACAACTATACCATGTGCTTGTTCTATGCACCTATCACAAATATGTGCATCTAAACCTGCAATTAATAAGTTGGTTTCTGGCTTTTTTCGGCCACAAAACGAACATTCTAATTCTTCTTTTGCCATTAATCAGTTAATTTTGAGAGATGTAATTCAATTTACAATATCTATTAGGACTTGTAAAAGTACGATTTTTTTTAGTTTCTGGCTAATATCTCGTCTATCATACCATATTCTTTAGCCTTATCGGCTTTCATCCAATAATCTCTATCGCTATCTTCATACACTTTGTCGTAGTCTTGACCAGAATGCTTACTAATAATTCTGTAAAGTTCTTCTTTAAGTGTTAGAATCTCTTTTGCAGTAATCTCAATATCACTTGCTTGACCTTGTGCACCACCCATCGGTTGGTGAATCATTACTCTAGAGTGGGTTAAACCACTACGCTTCCCTTTTTGACCAGCACATAACAAAACCGCACCCATAGAAGCCGCCATACCAGTACAGATTGTAGCAACGTCGGGCTTTATAAATTGCATAGTATCGTAAATTCCTAAACCGGCATACACACTTCCTCCTGGTGAGTTGATATAAATTTGAATATCTTTTGATGCATCAACACTTTCCAGAAATAGTAATTGTGCTTGAATAATATTTGCTACTTGGTCGTTAATTCCCGTACCTAGGAATATGATACGATCCATCATTAAACGAGAAAATACGTCGAAAATAGCAATATTCATTTGTCGCTCTTCAATAATATTTGGCGTTAAATTCGTAGGGTACATACTGCTTATGATTTTATTATAATATGTACTGCTTATTCCTTGATCCTTAATTGCGAATTTTTCAAATTCTTTGGCGTAATCCATAATTGGGCTTATCGTTTTAATTTTAAGATTTTTGTTAAAAATATCCCGCAAAAAAAGCGGGATTAGTTTAACTACAATTATGGTGAATTTTGAGATTTTCCAAAATTGAGTTTAACTAAAAATGCGCTTGAACCTTTAAAGGTTCAAGCGCATAAATATAATGAATTATTATTTGATTATTTGTCGCCGTAAACTTCTTTAACAAACTTTTCGTAACTCAATTCTTTAACCTTTAAGTTTGCTTTTTCTTTATACAATCCAATTAGTTTCTGACTAATTAATTGCTCAGAAATTCTACGTGCTTCCTCTTGATTTCCAAGAACTCTGGCAGCAATACCTTCAAGTTCCTCATCAGAAGGATTCATTTGCCCAAATTGTGCCATTTGTGCCTTAATCATTTCTTTGGCATGTCCTTTAATGTCTTCAATAGTAACTTGTATATCATTATCTTGAATAAGTTTGCCTTCTATAAGTTGGTAACGCAAACTCTTTTCAGACTTTTCATATTCTTCTTTTGCTTGTTCTGCATCCATTTCAGTTTCTCCAGCAGTTTGCATCCACTTCGTTAAAAACTCCGCTGGTAAATCGAACTTGGTACTCTCAACTAAATATTCCGTAACATCGTTAAGCAGTTTTTGGTCCGATTGCTGTTTAAATTGTTTCTCGGCATCTTCTTTTATTTTTGCTTTTAACTCCGTAACAGAAGTTACGTCTTTAGCAGGGAATAGTTTATCAAACAATTCTTGATCTAAATCTGCCAGCTCTCTTTTGTTTATTTCAGTAATGGTAAATATTACCTCAATATCTAATCCATGAGCATCGTCATGACTAACTTTTAAAGCATGCATTAAATCATGATCATCCTCGTACAAGCCTTTTGTTTTTAAGGTAATAACATCACCTACTTTTGCCCCAATAAATTTCTTTTCTGTAGCATTTCCTTTAAACTTATCTAAAGTAAGCGTTACGGTATTGTCAATTTCCTTTTCTTCGTTTTTGTACGTACCAGTAACTTCACTATCCTTTTCAACAGTGTCTTGAGAAACCAATTTCCCATATTGCTTTTGAATGCGCTCTATTTGCTCATCAATCATCTTGTCGTCAGCAATAATGTTATAGTGGGTAATTGTTTTTTTACCTTTTAGCTTTACTTCAAATTCTGGTGCTAAACCTAATTCAAATTCAAAAGAAAACGCATCTGCATCCCAGTCTATCTCGTCTTGAGGTTTAGGTAGCGGTTGTCCCAGCACATCCAGTTTTTCTTCAGTAAGATATTTGTTTAAGGCATCTTGCAACAGCTTATTTACCTCATCAACTAATACAGCTTTACCATATTGCTTTTTAACCATGCCCATAGGTACGTGTCCTTTTCTAAACCCAGGAATATTGGCTGTTTTACGGTAATCTGTTAAGATTTTCTCTACTTTATCGCTATAATCTTCTTTAGCGATATCTACTTTTACTACCGCGTTTAACGCATCTAAGTTTTCTCTTGTAATATTCATTTTTAATACTGTAAGCCTAAAAGGCGTTTAATAAATAGGGCGAAACCCTAATTCTTTTAACCAAAATTGGGCTGCAAAATTAGTATATTTTTACATCCCAACAAAGTTTTTAATATACTGAATTTCAGACTATTTTTTATCTTCTTGTAAAAGTGAGTGCAGTATAGATTGTAGTATGGACAATAGCACGCTGAAAATAAGTGCCCACCAAAAATTGGCTACTGCAAAGCCATCTATTAATTTATCTGCCAATAGGATTATTACAGCATTAATAACCAAAAGGAAAAGGCCAAGTGTTAGTATAGTTGCAGGTAATGTAAAAATTACCAGAATTGGCTTTACAAACAAATTTAAAACAGAAAGGACTATGGCAACTATTAATGCGCCAACGTAACCATCTACGTTTACGCCAGATAATAGGTATGCTAAAATAAAAACAGCTAGTGCGTTTAACAAGAGTTTAATAATGAGTTTCATTGGAAAATAATTTAAATTAGTTTTTACGTTTTTCTTGAACAGCGAAGACAATAGGCAAAGAATATGGGACTACAACCGGTTTACCCAGTTGCATACCTGGCCTCATTTTTGGAAGTAGTTTTACAACTCTTATCGCTTCGATTTCTAATAACGGATGAGGTGCTCTGGATTTTGCATCGATAACCTTTCCTTGTTTGTCTATTTTAAATATTACGTTTACGCGCTGCCTCCCTTCTAAACCCAAATTAGCAGCCATCTCAGTATTAAATGATTTTGCTACATGTTCTGAAATAGACTTTGAAAGACATTTCTTTTGGTTTTTAAACCCCAGAACGTTTTCGCATCCGGGGTAAATTGGTATTCTTTCATTGAATCCATCAGGGACCAATGTTGGTTCAAGATTAGTATTTGAATTATTCAAAAGCACCCCATTCTTAAATTTTATATCATCCAAATCACTGCCATCAGGACTATATTCTGTCCACTTACCATGCAATTTCCCATCTGAGTATTTTCCCTCCCATTTTAATTTACCATTTATCCCATAGCGTTTTTCTAATCCATGTATTTTATCTTTTTTATTTTCTCCTTCTACCTTTATGTTTTGGTTTTTGTAAAATTGAGTATATCTTCCTTGTTTGTAATTATCAACATATGCCACCTCCCATTCTAATTCACCTGTTTCGTAGTACTTCTTCCAAATTCCAGATAACTCTTTGTCTACGTATTGCCCCTCTGATTTTAAATTTCCATTTATAAAATACTCTCTTGCATACCCCCCATCAACCTTCTTCTCGAAATTTAATTTCCCGGTGTCAAAGTATTTCTTGAAAACTTTATCGCCATTAATTAAAGTTCGCTCCGTTTTTACAATGCCACCTTTAAAAAACGATTTCCTCTCGGTATCCATCTTTCCATCAGTGTAACTGTAAGTCATTTTTAATTCTCCTGTTTCATAAAAATCTTGCCATTCATCAACTTTCTTGTTGTCTTCATAGTGTCCAGAAGTTTTTATCTGACCATTTTCAAAATATTTCACAAAAGGACCATCTTCAATTATTTTTTGAGAAAAACTGTAAAGCGTAGAACACAGTAATAAAAATATAAATGAATACCGCATATTTGAACAATTTGCTATTGCTAATATAGCCTTTATTTGTAGATTTTAATTTTTAAAAAAACTATAGAAACTCAATCACAGCCTCAAAAAAAGCTTTTGGATTCTCTGCATGCAACCAATGTCCAGCATTTGGAATGGTTACAATGTTAACATTTGAAAAATGATTTTTTATGATACGTTCGTCCTCTGGACCAATATATTCTGAACGATCACCACGCAGGAATAGTGTCTCTTTTCCAAACCTTGCATAACTTGGTAACGCTTCACCAACTTCTGCAACTTCCTTTTGTAACACCTCTAAGTTAATTCGTAATCCCAATTTGCCCTTTTCTACCCAATAGAGGTTTTTTAATAAAAATTGACGTGTACCAAAATCTGACACATACTCACTTAAGACTTTATCGGCTTCACCTCTACTTTTTATCACATCAAAGTCTAATGCGCTCAATCCGTTTAAAATAGTATCATGATGCACGGGATAAAACCTTGGAGAAATATCAGCGATTAGTAATTTTGAAACCATCTCTGGATATTCTGTGGCGAATAACATTGCTGTTTTTCCACCCATAGAATGTCCTAATAGGATAATGTCTTCTAAATTTTTGACTTCACAATAGTTTTTTAAATCTTCTGCGAGTACTTCATAGCTAAAGTCATTATCATGAAAACTATGCCCGTGATTTCGCTGATCTACCAAATGCACTTCATAACCTAGTTGCGCTAAATTCTTGCCATGGGTTTTCCAATTATCGCCCATACCTAAAAACCCGTGCAATATTACAAATGGTTTACCTTCTCCTGTAATGTTTGAATGTAGAATATTTTTATCGCCCATAAAGTTCCTATTTCAACTTTTGCAAATACATCTGTATCACATTTTCTATACCTAAATACAAACTTTCAGCTATCAAAGCGTGCCCAATAGATACTTCTAAAAGATTTGGAATGTTCTCCTTAAAGAACTGTATGTTATCCAAAGATAAGTCATGGCCTGCATTAATACCTAAATCCAATTCGTTCGCCAATATGGCACTCTCGGTATAAGGTAGTATGCCATCTTTATTTCCCAAACTATATTGATGGGCAAAACCTTCTGTGTACAACTCTATTCTATCTGTTCCTGTAGCTTTCGCGCCTTCAATTTGTTTTAAAACCGGATCAACAAAAATTGATGTTCTCATGCCATTGCTTTGAAATTCTTTAATGACATCAATTAAAAAATCTTTATGTCGCATGGTATCCCAACCTGCATTGCTCGTAATCGCATCTTCAGCATCTGGCACTAAGGTAACCTGCGTAGGTCTCACTTCTAAAACCAAATCCATAAATGATGTAATCGGTTTGCCCTCAATATTGTACTCCGTATAAACTTCCGGTTTTAAATCTCTGGCATCTTGATAACGGATATGGCGCTCGTCTGGTCGTGGATGAATGGTAACACCCTCTGCACCAAAACGCTGAACATCTTTAGCAAATTGTACCACATTTGGCACGTCGCCACCACGAGAGTTCCTCAAGGTTGCTATCTTGTTAATATTTACACTTAACTTTGTCATCAAATATATTTTAAAGTGCAAAAATACAAACTAGAACAGGCACAAGTAGCTTTTTTTTGATTAATTTGCAGAGTAATATATGGCACCTTATGAAACTTCAGGAATTTATAATTAACGACATAAAACCGTTAAGTAGTAACGGTAAAGTAAGTGAATTGCAAGAACTTTTCAATCAGCTCACTTATTCGCATATTCCTATTATGGATGAGAATGGGATCTTTGCAGGAACTTTTTTTGAAACTGACGTTCACTGTTTTGATGGCGAAAAATTAATAAGCGATTACTTGTATAGTCTTGAAGACTTTTATGTTCGGGAAAACACCATGTGGCTTGATGTTTTAGAGGCTTTCGCCCAAAACTCCGCCAATATTATGCCTGTTTTAAATGAGAAAGGAGATTATATTGGCTATTACGAGCTTAATGATGTTATAGGATTGTTTAATGAATCGCCTTTTTTCTTCGAAGCTGGCGGTGTACTGGTGGTTGAAAAAGGCATTAACGACTATTCGTTTAGCGAAATAAGTCAAATTGTAGAATCAAATAATGGAAAACTGCTAGGTGCCTTTATTTCTAAAATAAAAAACGATATTGTACAGGTTACCTTAAAAATTGGAAACACCAGTCTGAATGATATTATTCAAACGTTTAGGAGATATAGCTACAATATTGCTTCTGGGCATGAAGAAGACAGTTTTACCCAGAATTTAAAAGAACGGTCGGATTATTTGAAAAAATATTTAAATATTTAATTATGAAGTTAGCCGTTTTTGGCCGTTTTAATAATAAATACACACTTACATCTGTAGATACGCTTTTAAATTATGTAGCTAAGAAAAATGTAGATGTGCTTATAGAAGCTGAGTTTTCTGAACTTATTAAATCGGTTTCTACAAAACGCGAATTTTACAATACGTTTGAGACTTTTGATAAGCTAGATGAATCTTTTGATTTGCTGGTAAGCATAGGTGGCGATGGCACTATTTTAAGAGCCATAACCTTTGTAATGAATTTGGACATTCCAATAGTTGGTATTAATACTGGGCGACTTGGTTTTTTAGCAACCATTCAAGTTGAAGACATAAAGAAAGCCGTACAAAACATAATAGATGGCAAATACAGAATTTCAGAGCGGAGTTTACTTACCATAGAAACAACACCTGAAAATAGCGACATTACCAACTTAAATTTTGCACTAAACGAAATTGCCGTTAGTAGAAAGAATACCACTTCAATGATTACTGTGGAAACATTGCTTGATGGACAATACTTAACATCATATTGGAGTGATGGTTTAATCGTATCGACACCAACAGGCTCTACCGGATATTCATTAAGTTGTGGCGGACCCGTAATAACCCCTGGAGCTAATAGCTTTGTGTTAACACCTATTGCACCGCATAATTTAAGTGCAAGACCTTTAGTTATACCCGATTCTACCGAAATACAATTAAAGGTAAATGGCCGTGAAGAACAGCATCTGGTATCTTTAGACTCTAGAATTGCTACCTTAAATAACGGCACTATCATAAAAATTAAAAAAGCCGACTTTAAAATTAAAATGATTGATTTGCTAGATGAAAGCTTTTTAAAAACACTACGTAAAAAAATGCTTTGGGGTGAAGATAAACGTAATTAAAAAAGCCCCTCCTAACCTCCCCAAAGGGGAGGAACTAAATATTTTCGAACTTTATATATTAGATGCAAAAAAACAAGATTAGCATAAAAACCGTGTTAAACACAGAACTTAGCGGATGAAACCGCGTTAGGGATTGAACGGCATGTTTGAGCTCTCCCGCCTAAGCGGGAAGCGAGTAGTGAAAGCCCGACCTGAAAGGGAACGCCCAAAATGTATTACTAATAATTAAACAATAATTCCTTATAAAATCTGTTTTACGTTCATACTATTCAATACAAATTGCAATAGGCTCATCTTATTTATTATATTTGCAAACTTTAAATAGCTATGCGGCACGTAAACCTATTAATAATTAGCTTGTTAACGCTACAACTTAGTTTCTCTCAAATCAATGAAATTGGTATATTTGCGGGTGGTAGTAATTTTATCGGCGATATTGGCGCTACAGATTACATATCACCTAATCAAGCCGCTATAGGTGCCATCTATAAATGGAACCGAAGCGCAAGGCATTCTTATAGAATCTCGATGATTTTCTCTGAATTAGAAGGCGTAGATTTAAATTCGGACGACCCAAGACGTCAGCAACGCGGCTATAGCTTCAACAATAGTATTTTTGAGATTTCAGCTGGTATGGAATTTACATTTATGGACTTTAATTTACATAACCGCAAACCTGTAGCAACGCCATACCTTTATACTGGTATTAGTGTGGTGAGACACGATAACTATTTCTTTTTAAATGATGTTTTATCATCTGAAAACAGTAAAAGTTGGGCATTTGGTATTCCTATGGCATTGGGGTTTAAAATGCGATTTATTGATAATTTTATTTTAGGCTTGGAAGTTGGTGCGCGCTATACGTTCTCTGATAATCTTGATGGTAGCAACCCCAATGATAGTTCTAGACAACAGTTTCGCTTTGGAAATATAAACAATAACGATTGGTATACTTTTAGTGGAATAACACTAACTTACACCTTTGGAGAAAACCCTTGCTATTGCGTTAATTAATGAGCCTTACAAACAACATATTACTAGAAGCCTTACCCAAACATATTGCCATAATTATGGATGGCAATGGGCGTTGGGCAAAACAAAAAGGTATGATGCGGGCTTTTGGGCATGAAAATGGGACAAAATCAGTAAGACGAGTTGTGGAGGCTTCTGCTGAATTGGGCATTGAAAATTTAACACTTTATGCATTTTCTACCGAGAACTGGAACCGCCCAAAACTTGAGGTAAAAACATTGATGAAATTGCTGATTTCATCTTTAAAAAAGGAAATTAAAACACTACAGGATAATACCATAAAACTTTCTGCCATAGGCAACCTAAACCTATTACCAGCAAAGGTTCACAAAGAACTTCATGAGGTAATGGATGCGACGAAAGACAATTCGAGAATGACTCTTACTTTGGCGCTTAGCTATGGCTCTAGAGAAGAATTAATAAACACTGTTAAAGAAATTAGTAATAAAGTTAAAAATAACATAATTTCGCCCGATTCTATTGATGAATCAATTATAAATAAGCATCTTTACACGCAAAATTTACCAGACGTAGACTTACTTATTAGAACAAGTGGTGAACAACGTATTAGTAATTTTTTGCTTTGGCAAATAGCTTATGCCGAATTGTATTTTACCGATACCCTTTGGCCAGATTTCACAAAAGAAGATTTGTATAAAGCTATTATAGAATATCAAAAAAGAGAAAGACGATTTGGGAAAACAAGTGAACAACTTAGCTAATACATTTCTATTGAAAACCCTCCTAAAACAATATATCACAATACTATTTATTGCGTTTAGCTTTGCTCTTCAAGCACAGGATATTGCATACGAAAATGGCAAAAAGTATATTATAGGCGGCGTTTCGGTTTCAGGAAACACGAGCTTTAATGAGCAAACTGTTGTAGCATACTCTGGCCTTCGGAAAGGTAACGAAATTACCATCCCAGGAGAAGATATTGCAAACGCCATTAAAAAACTTTGGGGCTCTAAACTCTTTAGTGATATCGAAATTTACCTAAAAAATGTAGAAGGTAAAAATGCCTTTTTGGAAATTCGATTATCTGATTTACCTCAATTATTAGACGTAAAAGTTACCGGGGTTAAAAAAAGTAAAATTGAAGGCATTATAAACGACAATAAGCTAAAAAAAGGCGTTAAGGTTACCGAAAACCTTAGAACAACTACAAAAAACTTTCTAGAAAAAAACTATAGGAAGAAAGGGTTCTATAATGCCAAAGTAAACATCAATACTATTGAAGTTAAAGATACCCTTGATAAAGCTAAAGTAAACATGGTCGTTGCTATAGACAAAGGTGAAAAAGTAAAAATTAAAGACATTATTTTTGAAGGCGATTCTGCTTTAAAAGAAAAGGTGCTTAGAAAGGCAATGAAGAGCACGAAAAAAATTAATCGTCTTCGCATTTTAAAACGATCTAAGTTTATAGATTCTGCTTATCAGGCAGATTTAGCAAGTGTAATAGATAAATATGCAGAAAATGGCTATCGTGATGCCCGTATTCTTTCGGACAGTATTATTGTAAATGATGATAAAACTATATCCATCAAAATTGAATTAGAAGAAGGCGACCTCTATAAGTTTGGAAAAATTAATTTCATAGGAAATACGGTTTACTCTGACGAACAATTAGACAGATATATTAGAATAAAAGAAGGCGACACCTATAACGGCGTAATGCTTCAAAAGCGTATTCAAGACAATACAAAACCGGACGGCGATGATATTGCTAACCTTTACCAGAATAATGGCTATTTGTTCTCATCTATAAATCCTGTAGAGGTAAGTGCTGAGGATAATGTAATTGATTTAGAAATTAGGATATCTGAAGGTAAACCTGCTTATTTTAATAATGTTTCCGTAGTTGGCAATGACAAAACCAACGACCATGTTATTTACAGGGAATTACGAACACGCCCGGGCGAATTATATAGTAAAGCAGCAGTAGTACAAACCGTAAGGGAATTGGGACAACTAGGCTTTTTTGACGCTCAAGAAATAGCTCCCGATTTTAAAAACCCTAATCCTAATGAAGGAACAATTGACATGGAATTCTCTGTAAAGGAAACCGGATCCAGCCAAATTGAACTACAAGGTGGTTATGGAGGTGGTGGTTTTATTGGTACACTTGGATTATCCTTTAATAATTTTTCCATGAAAGGCATATTCGATAAAGATGCCTACAAACCTGTACCAATGGGAGATGGTCAAAAACTAGCTTTACGTTTGCAGGCCAGCCGTTTTTTCCAAACCTATAGTTTCTCGTTTTCTGAGCCTTGGTTAGGCGGTAAACGTCCCGTGCAATTTTCGGCCTCAATATCGCACACAAAACAGTTTTTATTTAACCGATTTAACGGACGTGCCGATAGAAGTAGAAGTTTTAATATTACAGGTATCACTCTTGGTTTAGCAAAGCGATTGACTGTGCCAGACAACTATTTCACGCTATCACAAGCATTAAGTTATCAGGTTTACGATTTAAACAACTACAACACAGGCTTATTTACTTTTGGTGATGGTAGCTCCAAAAACTTATCATATACCGTAGGGTTAACAAGAAATAACACAAGAATAGACCCTATTTATCCAACTGGAGGTTCAAACTTTTCCGTTACTGCAAAATTATCTCCGCCATGGTCGTTGTTTGATGGTGTAGATTACGAAGCGTTAATTAATGAACGAAATGATAATCAAGACGTTTTAAGAGACCCAGCCAGTACCGACGCGGAAAGAATCTCTGCCAATGACAGAATTAGTGAAATAGATCAAGAACGCTTTAACTGGCTTGAATTTTATAAAATTAATTTTAAGGCAGACTGGTATACCGAATTAGCTAAAGATCTAGTGTTAAGGCCTAGTCTTGAATTTGGATTTCTAGGAGCTTACAACAACGATAGAGGGGTAATTCCTTTTGAACGTTATTTTGTTGGAGGTGATGGCTTAGGGAATTTTGCCTTAGATGGGCGACAAGTAGTGCAATTAAGAGGTTACCCTAACCAGTCCTTATCCTCACAAGACGGTGGAAGTATTTACAATAAGTTTTCTTTAGAATTAAGATATCCCATTACGTTAAAAGCTTCTGCTAAAATTTATGCATTGGGCTTTTTAGAAGGAGGTGATTCTTATAATAGCTTTAGAGATTTCGACCCCTTCAACATAAAAAGATCTGCAGGTTTAGGTGTAAGAATCTTTATGCCAGCCTTTGGTTTATTGGGTATAGATTTTGGTCATGGTTTCGACCCTGTGCCAGGACAAACAGGAAAAAGCGGATGGCAAACCCACTTTATAATTGGACAGCAATTTTAGTAAAAATTTTATTTTGGCACGATATTTTCTAATAACCTTTTGATGATTTGAATGAGAATTAAAATTTTTAAGATTAAATTTCGTTAATTTTGAAGATACAATTCAAAAGAGTGGCAGGAAATATAAATCATCTGTCGTTTTTAGAATTTATAATACCATAAATTAAACTATAACACAGATGCAAAAAAACGTTCTTTTTTTATTGACATTAGTAGTTATGCTAAGCGTTTCTGTTCATGCACAAAGAGGTGTGCGAATTGCATATATTGATACAGAGTATATCCTAGAAAATGTGCCCGAATACCAAGACGCCATGGTGCAATTAGATAAAAAAGCGCAAAAGTGGAAAAACGAAATTCAAGCAAAACTTTCGGATATTGCTCAAAAACGCAAAGACTTAAGTAATGAAAAGGTATTATTAACCAATGAACTAATTGAAGAGCGTGAAGAAGATATTATGTTTGAGGAAAAGGAAATCTTAGATTACCAACAAAAGCGTTTTGGTCCTAATGGTGATTTAATGATTCAGCAAAAACAGTTAATGCAACCCATACAAGACCAAATTTTTGCGGCAGTTCAAGATATGGCAACTAGTAGAAAGTACGATTTTATTTTTGATAAATCCGCTGATGTAGTGATGTTGTATTCTGCAGAACGCTTTGATATTAGTGAGCAAGTATTACAAGCTATTACAAGATCATCTAAACGAAAACAAGCTCAAACCAAAGCGGAGCGTAAAGCAGCCGAAGCTGAAGAAACGGTTCCTGATATTAATGAAGAACAAGAAGCAAGAGAAAAAGCTTTAGAAGAGAAAAAAGAAGCAAGGGAAAGCGCCGTTGAAAAACGCAGGCAAGAAATATTGGCTGCAAGAGAGGCTAAGAAAAAAGAAGCCGAAGCAAGACGCCAAAAAATATTAGAGGAACGCGAAAAAGCAAAGCAAGAAAAATTAGAAGACCGAAATAAGTCAACCGCAAATAATACAGAGAACGAAGCTACTAAAAATGAGAGCGCTTCAAAAAGTGATACAACAGAAAAAAAGACAAGAGAAGAACTTATTGAAGAGAATAGAAAAAAGAAATTAGCTGATAGAGAAGCTCGAAAAAAGGCTTTAGAAGAAAAGAAAAAGAAAATATTAGAAGACCGAAAAAAGGCTCTAGAAGAAAATAAAAAAGAAAGAGACAGTATAAACAACAGTAAATAAATTTAAAATTATAACACATTAATACTAATTTGAAAATGAAACATTTAAAATCAATTTTATTCGCAACTGCTTTATGTATAGGTATGGTTAGTTTTGTTGGGGCACAAAGCAAAATTGCACATATAAACACCCAAGAATTAATTAAGGCAATGCCTGAGATGAAGGAAGCGCAAAACCAATTAGAAACACTTTCTAAAACCTATCAAACTGAGCTGCAAAGCTTAGGACAAGAATTTCAAAAGAAAGTAGAACTTTATGACAAAGAAGCTGCTACAAAAACTAAGGAAGAAAATACAAACCGTGCTAAAGAGGTACAAACTATGGAGCAAAGTATCCGAGAGTACCAAGCTAAAGCACAACAGGATTTACAGAAAAAAGAGTTTGATTTATTAAAACCTATTACCGAAAAGGCAAAAGCTAAAATTCTAGAAGTAGCAAGAGCGCAAGGTTTTGATTATGTTTTAGACTCTTCACAAGGTGTAACTATTATGGCAGATGGTAAGGATTTGCTAGAAGATGTAAAAAAATCTTTAGGAATTTAATCTACCCACATAAATAACTTACTTAAAGCTGCTTTTAACGAAGCAGCTTTTTTATTTTTGTTTATCATGAGCGATAAATCTATTGGCATTTTCGATTCTGGTGTTGGTGGCACTTCTATTTGGAAAGAGATTCACCAACTCCTTCCAAATGAACATACTATATATCTTGCCGATAGTATCAACGCTCCTTATGGCACAAAAGGAACTAAGATAATTACTGAACTTAGTGTAAAAAACACAGAATTTTTACTAAAAAAAGACTGTAAACTTATTGTGGTGGCCTGCAATACAGCAACTACAAATGCCATTGATTATTTACGTAAAACCTTTGATGTACCTTTTATTGGCATTGAACCAGCCATCAAACCTGCTGCATTGAATACTAAAACTAATGCTGTTGGAATTTTGGCAACTAAGGGTACGTTATCTAGCGCACTGTTTTCTAAAACCTCTGGTCGTTTTGCAAGTAACATAAAGGTTATAGAACGCGAAGGCACTGGCATTGTTGAACTTATTGAAAGCGGAAAATTAAGATCTGATGAGATGAGAACCCTATTACATCAATATTTAGAACCCATGCTAAAAGCGCATATTGATTATTTGGTTTTAGGCTGTACACATTACCCTTATCTTATTCCAATACTTTTAGAGCTATTACCTAATCATGTAAAAATTATTGATTCTGGTGAAGCAGTAGCGCGCCAAACAAAAGCAATTTTGGAGAAAAATAATTTATTGAATACTGCAAAAGTTAGTCCTAAACTCGAGTTTTATACGAATGGAAGTGTAGAAGTGATGCAATCGCTTTTGGGTAATTCTTTAGATATAGATTATCTAAAATTTTAATTTTGACCTAATTTGCGTTAGGGATTGAGGCATTTGTTGAAGCTCTTTTTGTGTTGTTGCACCTATGCAATACAAAAAAGCGACTGCCGAAAGCCCGACCACTTGCACTGAGCTTGTCGAAGTGTTGTGGTAACGCCCACATACTATTCTTTAAACCAGCTTGAATACTTGATATAAGCGTCTGCAATTCGGTTAATTTCACCTGAAATGAGTTCTTCACTTATATCTTTAATTTTTTTTGCGGGTACACCTGCATAAATAGAGCCTGACGTAACAATGGTGTTTTTTGGCACTACGGCACCAGCAGCAATAATACAGTTAGATTCTACAACACAACCATCCATAATAATACTGCCCATACCTACCAAAACATTATCATGAATGGTACATCCGTGCACTAATGCATTATGCCCAATAGATACATTATTCCCAATTGTGGTAGGCGCCGTTTTATAGGTGCCGTGTATTACCGCACCGTCTTGAACGTTTACCTTGTTTCCCATTTTTATGAAGTTAACATCACCACGAACTACAGCACTAAACCAAATACTGCATTGATTTCCCATAGTAACATCTCCAACTATAGTAGCGTTTTCGGCGATAAAGCAATCGCTTGGTATTTCTGGGGTTTTTCCTCTTACGGTTTGAATTACTGGCATGTTATATTGACTATTTTCTATTGATTATTTTTTATTTAAGATTCTTCGGTAGTTCCTCCCTCTGAATGACAAACCTATTTAAAAAAAGACAACAAATCTGCTTTTTTTGAGGCAGATACCATGATTTCTTTTCCGTTGCTTAATACAACGCTTCCGCCTTTTCCTTTTTGATATTTTACCACTTCATTTACATTAACCAAGTACGATTTATGTACTCGGGCAAAACTAGCGTCTCGCAATGCTTCTTCAAAATACTTCAAGGTTTTGCTTACGATTTTTCTCTTGTTATTATTTAAATAAATTTCGGTATAATTGTCATCTGCTTTACAATACAAAATATCTGAAGTATTCAATACTTCGAATCCGCTTTGTTGTGGAATTGTTATTTTCCCTTCTACTCCTGATGTTTTTGCTACCAAAACCTCATCTTGTAATGCATTTTCTTTTGTTTTAATATCAGTTACATAATCCACAGCTTTTATCAATTCATCTATAGAAATAGGTTTCATTAAATAGTAAGATGCATGGGCATTTAAAGCATCAATAGCATAGTGGTTGTATGCAGTAACAAAAATTGTTTCAAAGTCTACATCACCTACTTTTTCTAACAAATCAAAGGCGTTGCCATAAGGCATTTCTACATCTAGAAACACCAAATCTAAATTGTTATTTCTAATTAAAACCAAAGCTTCGTCAACATTAGCTGCTTCTCCCAAAATGTTAACGTTTGGGCAATATTTTTGTAGATAATTTTTTAGTATTTGTCTACTGGTTTCCTCGTCTTCTACTATTATTGATGCTAGTTTCATCTATGGTATTATTACTTATTTTTCATTTTATTATTTATTACTCACTCAATAATTATAGAAACAACCGAGTAAGAGTTCCCTTCTTTGGAGGGTTAGGGAGGCCACTAATCCTTTTTAAGAGTTACTATCACTTTAGTTCCCACGTCTTCTTCATCATGAAAATCATCAACAAACACATCTACTTTGTCTTTATACATATCGTTTAAAATAGCTACACGTTTTTTGATATTCCCCATACCTTTTGAGTTCTGCTTCTTTTGGTTTTCTGTTTTAAGTGCTTTCGATTTTTTTCGTCCAATACCGTCATCCGCAATCGTGATTTTTATTTCATCCTCTTTCTCTTGAGAAATATCTATTTTAAGATTTCCTTTTTCCCTTTTGTAGCGCAACCCATGCCACACCGCGTTTTCAATATAAGGTTGTAATAACATTGGCGGAATTACAAAATCGGCCACCTTTATTTTGTCATCCACATGAATGGCGTAATCAAACTTATCTTTAAATCTAAAATGCTCTAATTGCGTATATAACTGCAACAATTCTATTTCTTTTTCTAACGGAATAAAATCTTCTTCACTATTCTCTAAAACAGCGCGCATTAGTTTAGAAAAATCGGTTAAATATTTATTCGCTGTTCTTTCATCATTGGATGCAATAAAGCTGTTTACAGAGTTTAAGGCATTAAAAATAAAATGTGGATTCATCTGACTACGTAACGATTTTAAGGCCAGCAAATTATTAGCCAAACGTTGCTGACGAATGTATTTGTACATTAAAAATGCTACTAAAAGCAATAAAAACAGTCCTCCGATAAGCGAGTAAATAATTACTTTTTGACGTTTAGATTGCTCTACCGTTAATTGGTATTGGCTCTCTGAAAGTTCACGATCGCTCTCTAAACTAGTAATCCTATTTTGTTTTGTGTTTAAATCTTTCCTGAAACGCGTTATTTGAGATATCTCCTGCTCTTTTTTTCTGTATAATTTATCTACCACATCTACATACTCTTGGTAAGCTGCTAATGCTTTTGTGAAATCTCCAGTGGTTCTATAAACTTCCGATAATTTTCTCGTGGCATCCTTTTGAACCACCAGGTCTTCTTTAGTTTCAGCTTCTTCAATACTTTCTTCAAGGAAATTAATAGCATTCCCAAAGTCCTTTTGTTGTAAATAAGCATTCCCTATCTTATATTTTTGCTTTTGTGATGTTAGCGCACTTTCATTATCTGGTATTGAATCTGTTTCTATCTCAATATCATTAATATCATTTAAGGCTTGTTTTCTTAATTCAATTTCATCTGAAAAATTATTTACTTTATTTTGAAAATCGGCCACTTTCACCTTCTCTTCTACTGCTCTTTTCTTGTTTTGTGTGCTGGCTAATTTTAGTGATTTATCAAAATACCCTTCGGCCTCCACTACTTCACCCTTGCTACTGTATACTTCAGCAATTTTAGAATTTAAATCGGTAATTTTTGGAGCTATTAAATGTTTTTGTGAAATCTCCAATCCGCTATTATACGCTTCGAGGGATCTGTCGAATGCACCAGTGCTTTTATAAACATCGCCTAAACCTTCATAAAGCGTTACCAATTGATAATTAGACAGTGTACTTTTATCAACATTGTTATATTCTTGGATACTCTCCTGGTAATTTTCGTTTAAACGATAAGCCTTTGCCAATTTTAAACGTGTTTCATTACTATTTTTACTTTGTAAGCTAATGCGGTAATTAGAAATGGCTAAATCGAATTGTTCCCAATACATATAGATATCGCCAAGTACTTCGTAAGCATCACCATTTTCCTTTTTTGAAGTGCTTGCTCCCAAAGCATCAGCTACAAACTGAATACTCTTCTTAGCATCTTTTTTAAGGTACGCTTCAGCAGAATCGATGTACCAATTAAATTGGGATTCGCTACGACTTTTATAGCGCTTAAACTTTGTGGTTTCTGTATTTGGTTCTACCTGAACCGTAATACGCTCATTACTTTGAATAGTATAATAAATGGTTTCAAAATCTTTATGCCTAATAGTAAGTTGGTCTCCTTTTCTGGCTTCAATTCTAAACGCTCCAAAAATATCTGTTGTGGTATACTGGCCTCCATTTATTTGAATATTTACATTAGGGATAGGGTTTCGCGTATCCTGCTCTATCACAGAACCACGCACTGTAAATCTTTGAGAATTATCTAGAATATTATTTTGTGCATTTAGGTTTACCCCAATAAACACAAGCAATAGAAACGATATGTATTTAAAATAAAATTGCATATATTATTTTACAATAGCTAAACTTACGCACTTTCGTTGGCATAATAAAATTGCATTCTTTCAAAAAAAGACTTTTCACCATCAAAATATCCTGTTTCACATAATTTACTGCTTGATTCGCTCATTCAAAACAGTGATTCACTCATTATGCCTTTTTTAGAATATACTTTGGAAATAGATTTACAGCATTAATCAAAAAACAAAAAAATCATGAAATCAGTATTTAAAATTTTAGTGATATGTATTGCTGTTATTAGCGTTAACGTATGTAACGCTAATAACAAAACACCAAATCTTGCAATAACTACTTTAGAAAACACTAATTCCGAACCTAATAAGCAATTTATAAAAGTTGCTCTATTATTAGACACCAGTAATAGTATGGATGGGTTGATAGACCAAGCCAAAGCCCAACTTTGGGAAATTGTAAACGAATTGTCTTATGCTAAATGCGGTAATAACAAACCAAATCTGCAAATAGCATTATATGAATATGGCAATGATAGATTAAATAGCAAAGAAGGTTACATCAGGCAAGTTTTAGCCTTTAGCAATGACTTAGATGAAATTTCTAAAGAACTATTTTCTTTGACCACTAATGGCGGGAATGAGTATTGTGGACAGGTGATACAAACCTCATTAAATCAATTAAATTGGGGCAGTAATCCCGATGACTTAAAACTCATTTTCATTGCCGGTAAAGAACCCTTTACTCAAGGCAAAGTAAACTACAAAGATGCTGCAACTAATGCTAAAGAAAAGGATATAACGGTAAATACTATTTTTTGTGGTGATTATAATCAAGGAATTTCTACCTTTTGGAAAAAAGGCGCAGATTTAACCCAAGGCAATTACATGGCAATAAACCATAACAAGGCCACTGTTCATGTCGCATCACCTTATGATGACCAAATTCTTCAACTAAACGTAAAATTGAATAAAACTTATGTTGCGTATGGACAAAGAGGTAAAGAAAAACGAATGATGCAAGCAGAACAGGACATGAATGCCAGTGGTTACAGTAAAGCCAATGCCGTAAGTAGAACCGTAAGTAAAAGTTCTCATTTATACAAAAACGCTACTTGGGATTTGGTTGACGCTATTGAAGAAGAAAAAGTTAACGTAGAAGACCTTGAAAACGAGGCCCTCCCCGAGGCCTTAAAAAACAAATCTCCACGAGAGATAAAAGCTTATGTTGCGAACATGCAGCAAGAGCGTAAAACTATTCAAAAGCAAATTCAAGAACTAAATGAAAAACGCAAAACGTATATTTCAGAGAAAGCGAAAGATACTGAAAACGGTTTGGAAAATGCTATGACCAAAGCTATAAAAACACAGGCTAAAAAGAAAAAGTATACTTGGTAATTAAATACTTAAGAAGTCTGGATCTCTTTCAGGCTTCTTTTTAATTCACCGCAGGACACTTACAATCATAGCGTTCTCTTCTACAATTAAAGTTATAGCCTAGAGTAAGCTGGTGAAACCCACCGTTTGTAAAGACTACTGAGTTGGTTTGATATGTGTACGTATAGGCAAACATAAACTGATTGTAGTTTACGCCAACTATAGGCGTAATTTGTTGCAGCTTTTGGCTACTTACACCTCCGGAATTGTTTAAAAACTCAGCACCATCTAAACTTTGACGGTATGACAAACCGCCCCAAAGCGTTCCAAATTCCATCTGTTTATAAGCTTTCGCGTTGAAATCTACCATAGATTCTTGGGTACCATCTCTGTATTGAAACATTATTGAAGGTTCAAAACTCCAGTCGCTACCTAATTTTCCAAAAACTCCACCTACTGATAATAAATAACGTCTCAAATTACTAGTAATTTGTATGTCGTTGTTTATGCCTTCGTTTTTAAGCACATTTTTTATCGTACCGTGAGCATAATAATCTAAATAATGGTAAGAAAACCCGAAATCTATATTAAAATTTGTTGCGCTCTGCACTACACCTTGCACTATAGGATCCTGTCCGTCAAAAGGAAAAGTGGTTTCGTCTAATTGATATTGAATAAATCCTGCACTTAGCCCAAAGGATAACATATTTAAATCAACCTCACTTCTTGAGAACATCAAATGGTGAGCATAGGTTAAGTAAGCGCCTGTTTGCGAGTGGTAACCATTCTTGTCAGCATACAATATACCTCCAATACCAGAAGGAGAATCTCCAATACGACCATTAACACTCAGTGTCATTAAACGTGGCGCATCTTCATGCCCAAACCATTGTTGTCTTCCGGTTAATCGTACTTTGGCACAATTAGCTGCTCCAGCCATAGATGGATGGATTAGGTAATAATTATCCGTTAAATAGTCAGTATAAATAGGGAGTCCTTCTTGAGCATTAATGCTTGAAATGCATAACATTCCAACCAGTAATAAAAAAGTATATTTCAATTTCATAGGTTACATTATCAAGGTAAACTGGTGTTTAGTTAACGTTTGTTTTGATGAAAAATTAAATAAAGAAAACAATTAACTAAACTCAAATATATGCATAACTAGGTTTTCTTTTAGTATTTTTGCTAAAAAATAGCTAAAATGAGTAATTTCAAGGTTTCTGTGCAAGAAACAGCAAATAATAGCATTGTAAAATTCGAAGTTGACCAATTTATTACAAAGCATCAAAGCTTTGAATTTAACAATATAGACGAAGCAACCGCTTCCCCTTTAGCACAACAATTATTTTACTTGCCTTTTGTAAAAAAGGTGTACATCTCCGGGAATTTTATAGCAGTAGAACGCTACAACATTGTTGAATGGCAAGATGTACAAGATGAAGTAGCGCAACAAATTGAGGCTTATTTAAATGACGGTGGGATTGTTATTGCTGAAAATGCAACACCTAAAAAACAAACACCCGTTACAATATATGCAGAAGCTACACCAAACCCTGCCGTAATGAAGTTTGTAGCGAATAAAAAAATTGTAACGGCAACTTTTGAGTTTACTTCTATCGATGAAGCAAAGCTTTCCCCATTAGCTTCAGAGCTTTTTCATTTTCCTTTTGTAAAAAGCGTTTTTGTTGAAGAAAATTACGTTTCGGTAACAAAATACGACATGGCCGAATGGCAAGATATTACTGTTGAAGTTCGTGATTTTATAAGAAACTTTATAGCCGATGGTAAAGAGGTTGTACTTCCTGAAGCTGCAGAAAAAATGAAAACCTCAACACCTCAGCTTGATAAAAAATTTGAGGCTTTAGATGATGTTTCAAAAGAAATTGTAAATATTTTAGAAGAATACGTTAAGCCCGCAGTAGCAAGCGATGGTGGGAATATTCAATTTATGGGATACGATGCTAACCAAAAAAGTGTAAGTGTTATGTTGCAAGGTGCTTGTAGTGGTTGTCCGTCTTCAACGTTTACACTTAAAAACGGAATAGAAAACATGCTAAAACAAATGCTCCCAGGTAAAATAGAAACCGTAGAGGCAATAAATGGTTAACTTTTATACGATTGATTTAAAAAATTAGTAACTTTAGAAGTATCGGTAACTATTAATTTAAAACTTAAAATCATGGCAGTATTAAAAGTAATTGAAATTTTAGCGAACTCAGAAAAAAGTTGGGAAGATGCTACTAAAAAAGCTGTTGCTGAAGCAGCAAAAAGCGTAAAAAACATCCGTTCGGTTTATGTTAAAGAACAAAGTGCGAGCGTTAGTGGTGGTGAGATTTCAGATTTTAGAGTTAACGTAAAAATCACTTTTGAAGTTAAGTAAACTCTTTAAGAATTTAGACCTTAAGCGTTCAAAACTTGAACGCTTTTTTTTTGCCCTTTCTTTTAACTAACTTTGATAAATGAAGTACAGTGCACTACTAATTTTGATTATGCTTATGAGCTGTAAAGATCAAAATAATAAGACAAATGATCAGCATATATACACCAACGCTTTAGTTCATGAAACTAGCCCTTACCTATTGCAACACGCACACAATCCTGTAGATTGGTACGCTTGGAACGATGCAACATTAGAAAAAGCAAAAAAAGAGAACAAATTAATGCTCATTAGTGTTGGCTACTCTTCTTGCCACTGGTGCCATGTTATGGAGCATGAAAGTTTTGAAGATAGCCTGGTTGCACAAGTAATGAACGATAATTTCGTAAACATTAAAGTAGATAGAGAGGAACGCCCTGATGTTGACCAAGTGTATATGAATGCTGTGCAGTTAATGACAGGGAGAGGAGGTTGGCCTTTAAACGTTGTTACGCTTCCCGATGGAAGACCTATTTGGGGTGATACTTATTTAGAAAAAGAGCGCTGGATAAGTGTTTTAGAACAGATTTCCAGACTTTATAAAGAAAAACCTAGTAAACTCATAGAACAAGCCGAAAACGTTCAAAAGGGTATAAACTCAATTTCAGTAATTGAAGTAAATAACGACGCTCCTGTTTTTGAAAAAGCGTTTATTTCTGAAGGTGTTGCTAAATGGTCTGAGCAATTCGACCATAAGTATGGCGGTATGAATCGTGAACCCAAATTTATGATGCCAAATAATTATCATTTTTTAATGAGGTATGCACATCAAACGAATGATAAAGAGTTACTCGATTTTGTAAATTTAACGTTGACAAAAATAGCCTATGGCGGTATTTACGATCATGTAGGTGGCGGGTTTTCAAGATACTCGGTTGATGGCAAATGGCATGTGCCACACTTTGAAAAAATGCTATATGATAATGCACAATTGGTTAGCTTGTATTCCGATGCTTATTTACTCACTAAAAACACACTATATAAAGAAGTTGTTGAAGAAACATTAGATTTTATAAAGAATGAAATGACTACTTCAGAAGGGGCATTTTATGCTTCTTTTGATGCAGATAGTGATAATACTGAAGGAGAACTAGAAGAAGGAGCATTCTATGTTTGGCAAAAAGAAGAACTGAAAGCGTTACTAAAAGAGGATTTTGATTTGTTTTCAGATTATTATAATATAAATGAAAATGGCTTATGGGAAAAAGGCAACTATGTGTTGATTAGAAAAAATGATGATAATTCTATTCTAAAAAAATATGAAATTTCTCAAAACATATTAGATGAAAAGAAAACCAAATGGAAGTCTATTTTAAAAGACGCTCGAAGTAAAAGACCAAAACCTAGAATGGATGATAAAGCATTAACTTCTTGGAATGGCTTAATGCTAAAAGCGTATGTAGATGCTTATCGCGTTTTTCAAAATATAACGTATTTAAATGCCGCCGAAAGCAATGCAAATTTTATTAAATCTAAAGTTTTACGAGAAGATGGCGGATTAAACCGCACGTATAAAAAAGCGGTAAGTAAAATTAATGGGTATTTAGAAGATTATGCTACAGTAATTGATGCGTTTATAGCGCTTTATGAGGTTACCTTAGATGAAAGTTGGCTCAACACAGCAAGAGATCTAACTAATTATACATTCGAACATTTTTATGATGAAAAAAGCAACCTGTTTTTTTACACATCAAACGAAGATGCTTCATTAGTTTCAAGAAATATTGTGTATTACGATAATGTTATTCCTGGAAGCAACTCGATGATGGCAAAAAATCTATTTAAATTATACCACTATTTTGATGATAAACTTTTTGAATACTCGGCAACTACAATGCTGAACACCATGAAACCCGAAATGCTTGAATACCCAACGTCTTTTTCTAATTGGTTCGATTTAATGCTGAATTATACCAATCCGTTTTACGAAGTTGCAATTTCAGGAACTGATGCCAAAGCAAAAATTTCAGAACTAAATCAACATTATATTCCGAATAAACTGATTGCGGGGAACACCTCTGAAAGCAATATGCCATTGCTAAAAAGTAGATACAACCCAAACCAAACTTTAATTTATGTTTGCGTAAATAAAGCTTGTAAAATTCCAGTTGTAGAAGTAGATAAAGCTATTAATCTATTACAACAATGAATACCATTACCAAAATATTAATTGCATTTGTTGCTGTAGAACATTTTTACTTTTTAGTTTTAGAAATGTTTCTATGGACAACTAAAAAGGGCATTAAAACATTCGGTTTAAAGTCGAAGGAATTTGCTGAAGACACCAAAGTATTAGCAGCAAATCAAGGTTTGTATAATGGATTTTTAGCGGCTGGCTTATTATTTTCAATTATAGCTAATGACAGGAAAACAGCAGTATTTTTTCTTATCTGTGTGACGATTGCCGGTGTTTACGGGTCTTATTCTACAAAGCAAATAAAACTGTTTGTAGTACAAGCAATTCCTGCTATTTTCGCACTTGCTTTTACTTTATTTGTAATTAATTAATCATTTTTTTACTATTAAAACACAATAAAACTTATGTTTTGTTTTTATCTTTCAACTTTAAAAAACTTATAAATTATGAATTTAGATAATATAGATGCTGAAAAATGGCTTGAACTAGCAACCACATATGGCCTTAAGATTCTTGGAGCCATTGTTATATGGATTGTGGGGTCCTGGGTTATTAAAAAAATTATTAAAGGGACAAAAAAAATAATGACCAGCCGAAATCATGATGAAAGCCTTCAAAAATTCTTAACCAATCTTTTAGGTTGGGTTTTAAAAATTGTTTTAATCATTGTTGTTTTAGGTACAATTGGTGTTGAAACCACATCTTTTGCCGCTATTATTGCAGCTGCTGGTTTAGCCATAGGTTTAGCACTACAGGGCTCTCTCGGTAATTTTGCAGGTGGTGTTTTAATTATGATTTTTAAACCATTTAAAATTGGTGACCTAATTGAAGCTCAAGGTGAAATTGGTGTTGTTAAGGAGATTGAAATTTTTACTACTAAATTAACTGGGCTTTCAAATAGAGAAATTATTATTCCAAACGGATCTTTGTCTAATGGCAATATTATTAACTATACTACCGAAGGAACTCGTCGTGTAGACTTGGTTTTTGGTGTAGGCTACGATTCTAATATTAAGAAAACCAAAGAGGTTTTAATGAATGTTTTAACATCTCATCCTAAAGTGTTAAAAGACCCTGCACCATCTGTAAACGTTATGGAATTAGCAGATAGCTCTATAAACTTTGCGGTAAGGCCATGGAGTACTGCTGATGATTATTGGGATGTATATTTTGGCGTTACTGAAGACGTAAAAGAAGCACTTGATAAAGCAGGTATTGAAATTCCGTACCCACATCAAGTAGAAATACATAAAGAAAGCTAAATTTATTTAACCTCTGAAGATATTGATAGACCTGTCCTAGTTTTTGAAAACCAGGCAGGTCTTTTTTTATGATTTAGTTTATCAGGTTGACTTTGGCCTTAAGGCCACAAAATCTTTTAGATAATAAGGTTCAAAATAAGCGACATCTTCTATGTCGCTTATTTTATATTTATAGTATGCCAACATAGCCATTTCATTTGCAGAGGGTAATTTGTTTTCAATGTATATCGCATTTGGATGATGAATTGTTTGCTTTGTTTTCTCAACACCATTACCAATAAAATACGTTTTTCCTTTGTTTAAATAGTCTATAAAAGACGTTTCGTCTAAAACTTCTGCCTTTGTATCACGTATTTGATTGTAATTTGAATTAAAAATCGCAGAATACACTTCCATACGTCGTGCATCAAGCATTGCCACAATCACACCATCCTTACAGGAAACTTTATGTGCTAAAACATCTAGAGTAGGTACAGAGATAAGTGGCTTGTTTAACGCAAAAGCCAACCCCTTAGCTGCAGACACCCCAATACGTAGCCCTGTATAAGAGCCAGGGCCTTTACTTATGGCAATCGCATCAATTTGTGAACGAGAAATCTTTGCTTCTCTTAGAACATCATCTATAAAAACATGCAACTTTTCGGCGTGTGAATATCCGTTTCTCGCATCTTCTTTTAATGATACTATTTTCCCGTAATGAGATAAACTAACAGAACAATTAGTTGTAGCAGTTTCTAAATTAAGTATATAAGACAAATTAATTAGTTAAAGGTTTTCCCATGTAAAAGTCTAAAACTTTTGTCTTAAAAACAAAATCATATTTTGCATTGATTAATGCAGACTCCGCATTTATAAAACGCACCCTAGACTGCTCTAATTCAAAGGCATTCATTACACCAATACTGTAACGATTTTGTGCATTCTCAAAAGCTAATTTTTGAGATTTCATTGACTTTTCGGCTGCAACGAACGCTTTAAATGCCGCTTGTGCATCGGTATAAGCACGTTGAATATTCGACTCTAAATCTACTTTGGCCCTTTCTAAGCCTAACTTCGAGTTTTCCTCTTGTATCCTCGCTCGAGCTACAGCTGTTTTATTTTGATATCTAGAAAATATAGGAATTCCCAAATTCAAAGTAAAAGCATGGGCTTTTTGGTTATCTAACTGTGCTAATAAATCTTGCTCGTTGTCTAACACATTGGTGAAAAAAGCGTTTGATCCAAAACCATAGTTAAATGTTAACGATGGATAATATCCAGACTTCGAAATTTCAGTGCCTAATTCTGCATTTTCAATTCGCTTTTCTGCAACTTTTATTTCAACTCTATTTTCAAAAGCATAATCAATAATAGGGTTTACGTTATTATACAACAAAGCTTCCGAAGGACTATTTATCTCAACAATTTCAACATCAAAATTTTCAAAAGGTAACTGTAATAATTGAGATAACGTGAGTAGTGAAAGGTTAAAATTATTTTCAGCGATGGTTAAATTTTGTTCATCAGTACTAAATGTTGCTTCTGCATCGTAAATATTAACTTGTGGTTGGGTACCGGCATCAACCAACTCTTTTACTTGGTCTACCTGCTTTTTAGAAAACTCATACTGTGCTTTTGCCGTTTCTAAGCGTTCTCTATTAAATAGTACGTTAAGGTAAGTGTTTACAACATTTAATGAGATATCGTCTTTAATTCGGTTTAACTCTAACTTACTTGTTTCAAGGTTTAACTGCGACTGTTTATATAGGTTTGTAAGCCTAAAACCATTAAAAATCGTCTGATTCGCACTTACACCTATACTTGTACTGTTATCAGTTCTATCTACAAACTGCCCTGGAAAGAGCTCTCTGTTTCCAATAGATAAGTTGTGTCTAATATTTCCATTTACCGAAGGTAGAAACTGTCCTTTAGCTTCCAAGAGATCTTGTTCATTTAGAAGAATTGTATTCTCATTTTGAGAAACTGTGATATTATTCTCTAAAGCATAATTTACACACTCTTGAAGCGTCCATTTTTTCTGTTGGGAAAACCCCAGAACACTAACAAAACATATGCCTAAAAAGATTCTATTTTTGAATTGATACATCATTTTAATTATCTTTTTCTTAATCGTTAGAAGCCTTGTTCCAAACTTTAATTTTGTCTGTTTCCTTTATGCCATCAAGAACTTCAATATTAATTCCATCTGATAAACCTAGCTTAATATCTTTCTTAGCAAAAGTATTGTCGGCTTGCAGAATCTCGACATATGGTTTTTCGGTAATTCTATCAAAACGAACTAAAGATTCCTTTATACTAAAGATACTGTCCTTACTGGCGAGATCAATCTCTGCATTGGCACTATATCCTGCTCTAATCTTATCGGTTACATCAATATTGACATCGCCTTTAATAGTAAACTGCACTGCACCGGCATTATCCGAAATCCCTTTTGGCGCTATAAACGTAAGTTTTGCTGGAAGTTTCTTTTCATCAAGTGCCCCAATAACTATATTAATTGGCTGTCCTTCATTTAATTTACCTACCTCAGATTCATCAACAGTGCCCTCAAAAATCATATTACTCATATTAGCAATGGTAGCTATGGTAGTTCCTGCATTGAAATTATTACTTTGTATAACTTGATCACCTATTCGAACAGGAATTTCCAGTACAGTTCCAGAAATCTGCGCTATAATATTTGTGTTTGCAGAATTACCTCCAGATACTGACCCCTCCTTAATTATCTGGTAGTCATTCTGGGCTTGTATTAAAGTTTCTTTCGCTTGATTAAATGATAACTCGCTACTTTCAAAATCCTGCATAGATATAACACCTTTATTATAAAGCAATTTATTTCTATTAAAAAGTGTATTGGCATTATCAAACGATAATTTTGCACTATTCAATCTACTCCTAGCACTAACTAAAGACTGTTCATTAGGTACTACACGAATTGTAGCGATTAAATCCCCCTTATTCACTAAATCACCTTCTTCAACCGCAATAGTATTTACAATACCGGAAATTTGAGGTTTCAATTCAATCTCCTCTTCAGGATTTAAGCTTCCAGTGGCAACTATTTTCGTACTTATAGAAGTGTAAAAAGGCGTATTTGTATCAAAAACTTCAGGCGCTTTATTATTTGCTGTATAGAAATATTTTAACACCCAAAAAAATAATATGACTGTAACACCAATAAAAACGATTTTAATAACTTTTTTCATTTTATATATAATTTATTCTTCTCTTAATGCATCTATAGGTTTAACACTTGTTGCCTTAAAGGCAGGAATTAAACCTATTAAAGTACCTAATACAATTACAATTAACAGTGCTAAAAACACCATACCAATTGAAACAGAGGGATTACGCATAAAAGCATCTTCCCCTTGGGCAACAAAACTGTTTAACATTATTAAAATTAAACCACCACTTATAATTCCCAATAAACCGGAAATTAATGAAATGGCAACTGCTTCAACAATTATTTGTCTTTTAATCAGGTAAGGTGTAGCGCCCAATGCACGCCTTATCCCTATCTCGTTAGTGCGCTCTTTTACGGATATAAGCAAAATGCCTCCTATTGCAAAAACCCCCGCTATTAATGTGGCAATACCTACAAACCAGGTTAAAAATTGCATTCCTATTAAAAAGCCTCTGAATTGCTCAAATCTGTCCCCAAGATTAAATCCATTAAGCGCTCGATTATCATCAGGGTGAATATTATGTATATTTTTAAGAAGTAATTTTACATCAGCCTCTATCTGATTGATATCATATTCGGGTTTTCCAGTTATTGTTAGCAACGTAACATTATCCCCAAGGTTATATATTTGCTGAGCAGTTGTATAAGGTATATCAAAGTCTATTTGGGGTCCTCCCAAATTAACCACTTTATAAACACCTATAACGGTAAAGCTAACTTTATCTTCATTTAATAGTTTACCTATAGGGTTTTCGCCTTTTTCAAATAATTGCTTATATACATCCTCAGAAATAACAATTACTTTTTTTCGTTCATCAATATCATTTTGATTGATATATCGCCCCCATACCAAATCCTTCTTTCTTAAATTATCAGAAAACGGAAATTCACCTCTACCTGTGAAACTGCCTTTTAATGTTTTTCTATTGAGAGTTGTTTGGGTTTGTGCACTAGGTAATACATATTCAACACCATCAACATTCTCCTTGATTTTTTCTACATCACTTAGTCTAAGTTTAATGATTCTTCCCTCTTGGTATCCTTTAAAAGGAATAGTGGTTCTTCCACTAAATATAAAAACACTATTTGTGGCGTAATTTTGAAATCTAATATTAAAATTATTTTCTATTCCTTTTGCAGAACCCAATAAACCTATTAGTAAAAGGATACCCCACCAAACACCAACCATAGTTAAGACAGACCTTAGTTTATTCTTACTAAGGCTATCAAATATTTCTTGCCAGGTATCTTTTGCTAATAAAAATTTTATCATTTAACCATTTCTTAAGGCTATAATTGGTTTTATTTTTGCAGCTCTTTTTGCCGGCAAAAATCCTGCAAGGGCTCCCGCGATAACAAGCACTATAGTTGCACTAATAAGTATTGACGGATTTACACTTGGATCTGTAATAAAATATCGTTCTAAGCTAGACCCGACTGACTTTAGAACACCAACACCAATTAAAAGTCCAATATATCCTGTAAGTGTAGTAATTAATATAGATTCTAGTAAAATTATTGAAATAATTGCCCTTGGCGATGCTCCCAGTGCTTTACGTATACCAATTTCTTTCGTTCGTTCTTTTACAATAAAAATCATAATATTGCTAATCCCTAAAATACCCGCTATCAATGTTCCGAAACCAATAATGGGTATTAGAGCTGCCAAACCCGAAGAAATATTATCTAATCGTTTTTTAGCTGTAAGTACTCCATCGCTAATCCTAATACCACGTTGATCGTTTGGGGCAACATTAAACTTATTTTTTAAGTTAACAGTTAAATCTTTAACTAAAGCTAAAGCTTGATCTAAAGTTAATTCAGGGTTATATGTAATTGCAATATCCCCAATATCATCATTACCAAGATATAATCTTTGAATTGTGGTGTAAGGCACATAAATAATGCGTTCCTGACTATCACCGCCTCCATCAGAATAAACACCTACTACTTTATATTGAACGCCTTGTAGATTTAAATATTTACCAACTGCCGATTCGTTTTGGAAAAGATCTTCCTCAACAAGTCTTCCTATAACACAAAACTTTTCTTTGCTTTCTATATCTTTTAAACTCACAAACCTACCTTGGATAACTTCGGCTTTCTCTATATACTGATAATCTGGAGAAACGCCAATAACATTATAGGAGCCTTTTTGTTTTTTATATTTTAATTGGTAGTTTCTAGATATTCTGGTTGATACATACTCAATCTTTTCTCCAAATTCTTCTTTTAAATAATCTAAATCTTTACTTGTAGGCCGCACTTGCCTTCCTATTTGAAATCCGCCAAAAGGTTTTGATGTAGTGCCAAACCTAATGTTAACAGCATTTTCTGCAGTTCTTACAAAAAACTTCTCAAATGTGTTTTCCAGTCCATTAGCAATGCCAAAAAGAATAGTAAATAACATGATCGCAAAAGCAACAGTAAAGCCTGATAGTAAGGCCCTGATTCTATTCTTATTTATACTTTGAAATATTTCTCGCCAAAGGTCTATATCAAACATGTTGATTTGCTCTTACTTGCTTTATTTTTATGTCTTCCATAATAATCCCATCACGAAGCTTAACTATACGTTTACACATATTGGCGATATCTTCTTCATGGGTCACCATTAAAATAGTTTTGCCTTCATCATTTAATTGTTGAATGAAGGCCATGATTTCGTATGATGTTTTTGTATCCAGTGCACCTGTTGGCTCATCGGCTAGAAGCACTTTAGGATTAGCAGCCAAGGCTCTCGCGATAGCCACGCGCTGTTTTTGTCCTCCAGAAAGCTCTTTAGGTAAATGGTGTGCCCAATCCGTTAAACCAACTTTTTCTAAATGAAACATGGCTAACTCTTGACGCTTTTTTCGTTTAAGCCCTTGATAATATAATGGAAGAGCCACATTTTCTAGGGCATTTTTATAATTGATAAGATTGAAGGATTGAAAAATAAAACCTAAAAATTTATTTCTGTAAACTGCGGCTTTTTTTTCAGTGAGGTTATAAATTGGTAAACCGTCTAAAATATACTCACCAGAGTCTGCCACATCCAACATACCAATTATATTTAACAAAGTTGATTTCCCTGAACCTGACGACCCCATAATAGCCACCATCTCCCCTTCTTCTACAGATAAATCTATACCTTTTAAAACATGTAAACTGGAGCTTCCTATTGAGTAAGACTTATGTAATGCATTGATTTTTAGCATCCTGTTTTGATTGAAGTGTTAAACTAAAAGATTTAACAAGGGTACTTTGTAATTAGACTATGAATACAAAGTAATGTTACAATACATCCTTAAAAAAACTTTTATTACTTTTTTAACTTATAAAAACGTCGGTAAATAAAGTAACCTAAACCTGCGACTAATATGTAAGGAATTGCCATTAGATACATAATACCGTTGTTTATGCCTTCGGCTGCTGTTTGCCCTTCTTCGCTTTCTAAAACAGCACGACACATCGCACATTGGGCACTAGCCTTCAAAAAGAAGATACAAGAAAAAAGAAATAACATTAGTCTGTTTTTCATGTTGTAAAAGTTAGGCATAATAGGGCGAAATCATAATATAAACTACCACACCAGTAATTGCCACATAGAGCCATAGTGGAAATGTTATTCTCGCAATTTTTTTATGCTTCTCTATGTTGTTCGTAATTGCTCTTACATAGGTAATTAGTACAAAAGGAATTACAGCAACGGATAACAGAATGTGCGTAAGCAAAATAAAATAATACACATACTTAACAACACCTTCTCCACCAAATTTAGTAGAATCGCTCGTCATGTGATACGCTACATACATTACTAAAAACAATACGGACAGAATTATAGCAAACTTCATTAAACGCTCGTGCAGCTTTATTTTTTTATTTTGAATCGCTATAAAGGCAAACACCAATATAAAAGCGGTAATAGCGTTAATTGCAGCATAAATTGGTGGTAAAAATACTGGCAATTCGGCATCAATCTTAACACCAAATAAAACAGCCACAACTACTGGAATTGCAATAGAGAGCACAACGATTAATTTATTGTACTTTTTTTCGTCTAAAATTTTATTTTCAATCATATCAAAAATAGCTAATATATCATGGTTCTTCGACTCCGAATACATTCGGAATGCTCTGAATGACAAAATTTATTCATTCAGTAGCTTTTTTATGTCTTCTTTTAAAATACTTATTTGTTCCTCTTCACCATTATCATCCGTACCTTCTGTTTCCGAAGTAATGCCTCTGTAGTAAATAATAGGATTTCCAAATTTATCTTTTCTAGAACGGATAAAACCGTTTTTATCTATTAGCGCAAAATTACCTGAGTGTTCAAAACCACCTTCTACCGCCTTATTTTCTGCTGCATAAATATAAAATCCTTCATTTGCCAATTTATAAATGGCTTCTTTTTCTCCTGTAAGCAAATGCCAATTTGGATTGGTAATACCATAGGTTTCTGCATAAGCTTTTAAAACCTTTGGTGTATCGTGCTTAGGATTTATGGTAAATGATGCCACTCCAAAATTCTCAAAATCCTTAAACGTATTTTGTATTTGCACCAAGTTATTGTTCATTCTAGGGCAAATGGTAGGGCAGGTTGTAAAAAAGAACTCTATAATATATACCTTACCTTCATAATCTTTATTAGTTATGATGTCTCCATTTTGATTTGTAAAACTAAAGTTAGGTACTTTGCGTTTCTCACCATTATTTTCAATAAAAACTAAATCTGATGGTGTCGTTGAAATACCTTCACGTTTTAGGTCACTTCTACTTTCTTTTCGTGATACATCGTCGCTGTTAATTCTATCAACAATGCGTGGCACAAACCATATCCCAAAAACTAGAATAACGAATGCAATACCTATATATGAATAATTGTTTTTTTTACTCATTTTTTAACTTTTAAACAGGTTTAAACTATAGTTTATATTGAGCGTAGCGCAATTCTCAACTTAGCTCTATAGACCTAATTGATAGCTTCTTTTAAATCACTGGCTCTTCTGGTATCAGAATTAAATTCTCCTTTACGCTTTTGTCTATACTCTGTAAACAAAATACGTAAATCTTCACTCATTTTATTCTTAATAGTAGCTACCTCAATACAATCGTATGCGTTTAAGCCATATATTTCGGTGTTTTTTTCAATTTCATTGTCTGTTCTGTCATCTATTCGTCCACGTTGATTCAAATCTTTATCAATAATAAAAAGTGCATCCGTAGCATAATCTTCATCCAAAGCCTCTTGGTGTTTTAAACTATTAAACACATTTTTTATTTGCTGTGGTGTTCCATAGCTTACATGTAAAAAACGTAAATCCTCGTATAAGCTTATTTCCTTTCGCAATTGTTCAGTCTCATTCTGTTTGCCCTGAGGAGCTATTAATACTACCTGAAATTTTTTAAAGCCCTTAAATTTATCATAAACTAATTCCTTTAAGTTTGAAGCTGCCGTTAAACGCTCCATAGGATTATCTCCCAAAAAGCCTAATACGGTTATATAATCCTTTAAAACAACTTTATCTTCTGAATCGGAAGAAAACCCGTTTAAATCTAAAACATTCTCGTTTACAATGTCTAGAGGCGTATAATTATGCGTTGCGGGATATAAGAATAATAAAAATGTGACCGGAAGAAAAAATAGTATCCCCAAAATTGCATACATACCTGCCTTTTTAATATTCATCGTTTCTCTTTTTTATAGGTATTGAAAACTTTTGCAAAAATAAAAAAGGTGGTTCTTAAAAACCACCCTCATTATATTTTTAACACTAAAATTTTACTTAAAAATCTCTTTTAATAAATCCATCATCATATACATCAAAAACATATCCTCCTTCTTGTAAGAGAATAAAAATTAAGTATAGGATTAAGAAAATAGCCGTCCAAACTACCATGCGTCTTAACGCTTTAGTTTCATCACGCATGTGCATAAAATCCCAAGTAATATAATACGCCTTAACGATAGTTAATAAAATAAAAATCCAGTTTAACGCCTTCATGCCCAGAATTGGAGCCATAGACCACTCTGGCTTTAAAATACCTAAAGCCACTTCAACAATCGTTACTATAGAAAGCAAAATTAAAACACCCCATATTTTTTGGGTATTAGATTTAAACTTCAATAAACCTCTAAATATTTCTAATTTATGTTCGTGTGCCATTTCTAAAAAATCTATTTGTTAAACTAGGTAGAAGAATGTGAATACAAATACCCAAACTAAATCTACAAAGTGCCAATACAATCCTACTTTCTCAACCATTTCATAGCTTTTACGCTTTTCGTATGTGCCTAATACCACATTAAAGAAGATAATGATATTTATTACCACTCCAGAAAATACATGGAAACCGTGAAAACCTGTAATAAAGAAAAAGAAGTCAGCAAATAATGGAGAACCATATTCATTTACATGAAGGTTAGCACCTTCCACAACCACTTTGCCATTCTTCTTTATTTGCTCTAAAGATTCCGCTCTAGACAAAACCGTTTTTTCGCCTTCTTCTGTTAATGTTTGCGTTCTAACCAAAATATTAGTATTTGCCTCTAAGCCTTTGTAAACCTCATCAACTGTATATGACGGTAAAGCCCCTTCTGAAACAAACCACAAACCATTACTGCGCTCATGTTGCGTTCTATCTGTATAAGCGTCGGCAACAGCAAAATCTCTAATTGCTACGCGGTGCCCTTCTGTATCAACAAACTGTAAAATATTACCACCTTTGGTTTGTACAGCACCATAATCCCCCTTTATAAATGTATTCCATTCCCAAGCCTGAGATCCTACGAAAATTAAGCCCCCAATAATGGTTAAAAACATATACAGGGTTACCTTCGACTTATTTAAATGATGACCTGCATCTACGGCTAATACCATGGTTACAGACGACATAATAAGTACGAACGTCATAAAAGCCACGTAATACATTGGCGCATCTACGCCATGCAAAAATGGAAAGTGGGTAAATACCTCATCCGCAATAGGCCAAGAATCGATAAACTTAAACCTTGAAAATCCGTAGGCCGCTAAAAACCCAGAGAAAGTTAATGCATCGGAAACAATGAAAAACCACATCATCATTTTACCATAACTCGCTTTAAGAGGTTGGTTACCTCCGCCCCAAGTTTTGCCTTCTGCTACTACTGTGCTCATATATAATGGTTGTTATTTAAAAGTTGGACAAAAATAATCATTTTATTTATCTAACGAAATATCGCGCTCTAAAAATTAAAAACTCATTAATTTCATTTTGGGCATTACCCTATAACGCTTCCACAAGCTCAGTGCAGGTGTCGGGTTGGGCTTTCCGTTTGTAGTTTTGGTTCGATGCTTATCTCGCTAAAAGCTACCGCTATAATCCCTAACGCATGCATATATACCACAGTGCTTTTCATCAAGTACAATCAGGGTTTTTAGCAAGTTATTACCCCACAAAATACAAGAATAAAAACAAATACACCCAAAGTATATCTATAAAATGCCAAAAGGTAGCTGCCAATTCAAAACCTAATAAATTTCCAATGGTGTACTTTTGTTTAAAATGATTATAAATTACTACCAATAAACAAATAACCCCTACAACTACATGTAAAATATGCACAAAAGCTATCAAATAAATGTAAGACATGGTTACATTACTTGTGGGCCCTGTAAAATTATAACCTAAATCTATTATCTCTTGAAATCCTGAAAACTGATTAAAAATAAATACGATGCCTAAAACTAAAGTAGCCAACAGCCATACAGATGTTGCAACGCGGTTTCCTTGTTTAAGAGCGCGTTTTGCTAAAATAAAAGTGACACTACTGATAATAATTACCACAGTACTAATAATAAACGCGTCAGGTAGTTGGAAACCTTCCACCCAATCTGGTCTAGATCTGCTCACCAAAAAAGCACTCGTCCATCCGCCAAAACTCATAATTAAAGACACAATACCAAACCAAAGCATCATTTTCTTAGCTCTACTGTTTTTCTCTTGTGGTGTTCCTTGGGTTAAATCCATCTTAACTTAAAAATTTATCAATTACATAAACTATTTGTACCAATGTAATGTAAGATACGCTTACCAACATTAGTTGTTTCGCAGCTTTTTCAGTCATTTGCCTAAATAAACGCACCGCATAATATATCATCCAAAGCCCCAACCCAAAAACTATGATTGCTGCTATGATAGACAATTGTAATCGTCCGGTAAATCCAAACACAGGAATTATAGAAATTATCACAGTCCAAATACAATACATAATCGTTTGTACTGCTGTTCCTCTATCCTGCTTCCCGGTAGGCAACATAAAAAATCCGCCCTTTTTATAATCATCATACAAAAACCACCCTATAGCCCAAAAATGCGGAAACTGCCAAAAAAATTGTAGTGCAAATAGGGTCCCTGGTTCAATACCAAAATCGTCTGTAGCCGCAACCCAACCCAACATAAACGGAATGGCTCCAGGAATGGCTCCCACAAAAACCGATAAGGGTGTTTTAGTTTTTAAAGGTGTATAGACACAGGTATATAAAAATATAGAAATAGCACCAAACATGGCTGTTTGTTTATTTATACTATATAAAATAATAATACCTAGTAATGTAAAAATAGACGAGATAATAAATGCGGTGGTTACACTCATGCGTCCTGCAGGAATTGGTCGGTTTTTAGTACGGTTCATCAAGGCGTCCAAATCTTTTTCAATAATTTGATTAAACCCGTTAGAAGCACCAACCATAAAATAACCACCTAAAGCAAGTAAAATAAGCACTTTAAAATCTACTACCTCAACACCTAGCAAATATCCAGCAAGCGAAGAGAACACCACACTAATAGACAAACGCATTTTAGTAATTTCCTTAAAATCTGAAATCACAGAAGGTGCTGCTACTGAAGTTTTTGAGTTGCTCAAGGCTATTTTCTTAATCGCTTTAATTTGCGAGTGCAAAGATACTCTATAAAACCAATTTCCACAATGTTAGATTCATTTTTAATATCTTTAACACATAGTGACCTAATCCAAAGCCCATGTTAATTTCAAAATCGATTCCTGCCCTATTTTTCGTTTTAATCAGCTTATCATATAACGCACAATCTCGTTTTGATAAGGTAACTATAGAAACTACAAAACTTACCGATAACACCTATATGCTTGTTGGCGCGGGCGGAAACATAGGTGTTTCTGTTGGAGAGGATGGCATTTTAATTATAGATAACCAATTTGCACCTTTAACAGATAAAATTGTAGTCGCATTAAAAACTTTAAGCGATAAACCCGTGAAAATTGTAATGAATACGCATCACCACGGAGATCATACTGGAGGGAACGAAAATTTCGGAAACTTAGGTGCTACTATTATGGCTCATGACAATGTAAAAAAACGACTTAAAGAAAAAAGTCCAGCAATCGCGTTACCTGTTATTACCTTTAATGATAAACTTACTGTACAAATGAATGGTGAAGCCGTTATGGTAATTCATGTGGATAATGCACATACCGATGGTGATGCATTATTATATTTTACAGAAAGCAATGTGCTACATACAGGCGATACTTATTTTAACGGGCGCTATCCTTATATGGATTTAAATTCTGGCGGTAGTGTTGATGGTTACATCAACGCAGTAAAAACAGGTTTGATGTTGGTTGATGAAAACACTAAAATAATTCCTGGACATGGCAAATTATCTAACAAAGCCGAATATGAAACCTTTTTAAAAATGCTTGAAACATTAAAAGCTAATGTTATGGCTGAAATTAAAAAAGGTAAAACAGAAGATGAAATAGCATCTAACACTGAAATCACAAAAATCTATGATGCTTTGAATTATGGCTGTTGTTTTATTAATTCAGAAAAAATTAGGAGGACGATTTATAGGAGTTTGAAGAAGAAATGAATAAGATTCCTGCTTCAATAGAAATATCTTAATTATCTTTTGCTAGCGCTCGTTTGTAACGAGTGCCGTTCCATACGCATAAAGTAAAACTAGCCTAAAAAACCAGTATTATCAATCTCTAAAATAGTAGCGTCATCCTGAAAGTTTCTAGCACTTGAGTATTTCCAGTCTTCTGGATTTGTTACAAATCCATTAACTACTGGGTTGTTGTGTATATAATCTATCTTTTGCTGTATCACCGACGTACTCCATAATTCAATTGGTTTATTATGATGTTGCCAAAACTGATACTTTGTAACATTGCCTTTTTTTTCCTGCACGCTCAAACATCCACAATAGCCATTCTTTTCTACTTTCCTGCGGATGGGTTTTTATCGCCTCTATTATTTTTTTTGCGGTATGCTTTTTAAAGTCTCGCAATAATTCCATGGGCTTGTCATGGCTAGACCTGAATACAAAATGTAAGTGACTGGGCATAAAACAATAAGCATACAACTCCAAGCCCTTTTCTGCCCTACAATGATTTACACTATCAATAAGTATATTAAAATAAATTTGCCTTATAAACACATCTATCCAATTTACCGTAGCAAAACTTACAAAGTACAAACCAGAAGGATTATGAAACTTATATTTTCTGCTCATGCACCTAAAATACAAAATGTAATTAATGTACTATTACTTTGCTCTTATTTACTATGACGGCACTCGTTACAAACGAGCGCTAGCGCGGGTTTGATGGATTTTAGTTGCCCATTCGGTATTAATAGTTTGCGCATGTAATAAAATGCTACAACAAAAGCATAGTGCAGATATGACCTTTGTAAAAAGTGGAAAGATTTTCATAATTTTAAAAACTTTTTTATTGGTTAAACATATATCGTTGTGTTTAGCTTTAAGAACCGTTTTGTTGGCGCAAAACGGTTCTGCTATTTTATGTCATTATTATTGTGAGAACTTCATATCGAAACGCCCCTCACGTATTTCGTGTACTATTCCATTTTGATCTTCAATATCATACCAAAAGGTACCTGAAACTATGTTTTTATCTAAATCTAGTTTAGTTATAATCATTTCTCCACCATGTAAATTTGATGTATAATTAAAAAATGTACCTGAAAAATATTTGCCATATGCACTTCCGTTTTGTTTATCGTTTAGTGCATACACTTCTCCTTCCAAAATTTCTAAATTCTCGGTGTTGCAACCTAACCTTATTAAATTAAAATCCTTAGTCCTTCTATTGGCTTGCAGAGTAAAATAATACCCTCCATTTACAAATTGATATACCGCATCATTGGTTAATTGCTCTCGACCAGGCAAAAAGGCTTCTCCATCTAAAAGACACCCAAAGGTATTCGCTCCCGTTTGGGTGGCAGGAGGTAATTTGTCTATGGGATTGGTTGGGGTGTCATCATCGTCTTTACAACTTGTGGTGCTTAAAAGCATTAGGCTTAACATTAATAGTGTAAATGTGCTTAACTTTTTCATGGGTTTATTTTTTTAATTTCAATATTTTAAACTGTTTTTTTATTGAGAGAAGTTAAAGGTTTAAATATGCAGTAGAGAGATTTTACATATTCACTAAACCTAAAAAACAGTACTTTTTTTAAACGTAGTAAATATACTTAAACAAGTATCGTAATTTTATGACAAAAATCAGATTAATCATTCATTAACCTTTTTTTGAGAATAATTTAAAGCCCTAAAATGGTAAAATGTAGTTTTTAATACAATTTTTGACTAATAGAAAAAAGATTCCTGCGTTCGCAGGAATATGTTAGTTGTCGAAATACCAATTAAACAAATCGGTACGAATACCAAAATTTAACCAAAACGTATTATTTTGAAATGTATTGGTAGTAGTGGCATCTGGATTAAAATTTCTAAAGGTAATATCAGTAAATATTTTAAGGTTTGATGCTGGATTTATCAAATAACCGCCTTGTAAGTTACCATAGAACGTTTTTGTTTTTATGCCTTGCCCTATTTCAATACCCGAGTCAAAAGGTCTATCGCCTTCAACACGATAAATATCTCCGCCATAATTAAAGTTATCAGTACCATCATTAAAATCAAACCCTCTAGTACCAAAAATAAATCTAGCATCGGCAAACCATCGGTTAAGACGATAACGACCAGTAATTACTGCTTCACTAAAATTAGCACCCCATAAATGCGCTACAGGTTGATTGTTATGCCCATAATTTAACACAATAGTATTATGAGAATACGTATATGGTCTTACCCGATTTAACTCAAATTGCAAGAATAAATTATCTACATTAAAGGCATTATAATATTTAACACCTAACTGAAATCCAAACTTATTTTTCCAGCTCTTTTCTCCTGCCCTAACATCACCTAAAGAAAATTCATCTAAGATAAACTGTCCGTAAGCATTAACATTATCACTAAACTTGTACTTAGCTGATGCTCCTAATAACGCATTACCAGCATCTTGTCCAGTTTGGAATTCTATGGCGCGATAAAATATGATAGGGTTCAAATAGTTGACATCAAACCCACGGTTGTTGCTATTAGTCCACAATACAGATTCAAAAAAGCCTAAATTCAAACGTTTAGAAACGTTCCAGCTTAAATAATGATTGGCGATATACTTCGTTAAAAAGGCGCCATCTTCTTTTACCTCTGGCCTAAAGTCGCGCATCCACATAAAGGTATTGGTGTACTTAATCTTCCAAAAATCCGTATTTAATTTTAAAAATGGGTGCGGACTTGTAACATCGCTTAAAAACAAAGAACGATAGCCATCACCTATAAAGTTTTTACCATGACCGAACTGTACATTCAAAAATTTAGCTGGTGAATAGGATAAGTAAGCCTCTGCAACAGGATAATCGTAACCATCGGTTTTAAATCGTTTCGACACCCCTCTACCGGGAACTATTGGTTCCGAATCTGATGCTCTAATGCTTTCAATATACCTGTTTACATAATCAGCAAAACGCCCTTGACTTTCAAAAATGCTGGTGTAAAAGTTGAACTTTTTACCTAAACCACCTTGCACTAAAATACCTCTTGTATTGTTGTAAGTACTTCCTCCTTCTGAATCGGTACCCGATTGCATATCAAAAATAGGATCAACTGTAAACCAATAGTCTTTACCTTGTAATTGCACTAAGTGGTCATTCCAGAGTTTTTTTCCAGCCCAAGTTTCTACATCTTTTGTTAATGCTTTTCTTTCTGCTTCAAAATCATAATATTTTGAAACATCTTCGTATAAGAAAGGTTTTTGAGCTGTATGGCTATTGGTACCAACAAGATTCATAGCACGATCAAATCGTGCATAATCGCTATGGGTAAATTGAATATTTAATTGACTAGATAAATGTTTATTGGTAAAGGCTGTTAAGGTTTTGTTTACGCTATCAAACTCTTGCTTAGCGGCTGCTTCCTGCTCCAAGATTGCATTATCTTTTGCCAAATCTTTTGAAGATGCTAATTTAAAATCTTCCAAAGGAATTCTTATGGGTATAGCATATTGTTTGAACGTTTTTCTTCCGCTGTAGGTAGCAGGTGCTATTTTAGGAAACAATGTAAACACGCGTTTTGTCTCAACTTTTAATTCATCATACAGCGCATCAACATACATTACCCTAAAGCTACCTGTAGTATCTACTTCAAAAAGCACTACTACTTCGCCATTATAATCGTCATCAATTACATTTTGAGGAACTTTAAAATTCTCCTTAATCATGTTCAAGACATTTTTATCGAAACAATTTTGGAGAGAGTCTATTTTTACATTGGCACACTCTGGAAATACAGGTGGTTTTTCATAAAGGTTGGTGTCTTGACAAAAAACCGCATATTGTGTTAAAAACAGAAGAAGGGCAACAAATTGCTTCATACAATGAATATGATTACATTTTGGACTGAAAGATAGCATATTTTATTAAGATAGCTTGCCATTGTATTACACATAAAAAACCGCTATCTAAAAAGATAACGGCCATATGCATGCTAAATTATATGCGCTAATGTGCTATAAATGTTATAGGCAAGGTGTATCGCACACCAATGGGTTTGTTGTTTTGCTTTCCAGGTTGCATCTTCGGGATTTTATTAACTACTCTTTTCGCCTCATCGCCTAGCTTTGAATTTGAAGCATTGGTTTGAATTTCGGTAACGTAACCTGCTTTATCAATTTGAAACTGTACATAAAACTTCTGTTTACCTAATAAACCTTCTTGAGATGCTATTGCCCCACCATTGAATCTTTTCTGCACTAACCTTGTAATTTTATCTGACATGCACTTTTTGCGTGCCGCATTACCTTTTTCCTTTTCACATCCTGGATATATTGGAACTTGCTGCACAAATACAATATCAACAACTTCTTCAGGTTTTTTAATTTCACCCAATACTGAAGGATCTAGAGGGACATCAGAAGTAGCATTATCTGGTGTTTCAATATCAATAACTTTGGTTGTTACATCATCGTTGTCAATAATCTTTGGAGGTAAGATAAGGGATGCCTTTTTCACCTTTACTTTTGGTTTTACTTCTACTTTGGGCTTTACATAAACCTTAAATGGTTCTGTTGACATTTCGAAAGGATCGGTTCGTTCAACAACATCCTTACCATATTCTGAAATGGTACTTTCAAAGCGCATTTCTAATAATCCGAATGCTGCCAGTAGACACACAATTAATCCTACCTGAAAATAGAGGGTGGAGTTTTTTTGTAAATTTGCATCGTGCTTTTGTGATGATTTCACGTTGCACGCGTTTTGCCGAACGCTGTCGTGAAATTGTTTTGAATTGTTCATTTGTTGTGATTTTTCTAAAACTACAATCACATAAAATTCACAAGACAAATTGCTGTTTCGCATGCAGAAAAACAGTGCTTAGTTCTTGTTCATTTCATTATCATAGTTCTAATGTTAATATTATGATAAAATCACAATAAGCATACCAAAAAAGAAATCCCGTTACAAATTCATGTAACGGGATTTTATGTTCCTCACTCTGCTTAAACAGATGTTGTATTTAGTCTTGTACTTGGAAAATAATAGGTAGAGAATATGGTACTGTTACCGCTTTTCCACGTTGCTTACCAGGCTTCATTTTTGGTAATAAGTTAATTACTCGTGCTGCTTCTTTCTCCAATCCTGGGTGTGGTGCTCTAGCTCTTACACCTGTAATACTTCCGGTTTTGTCAATCTTAAAGATTACGTTTATACGTTGTCTTCCTGATAAACCTAAATCTGAAGCCAATTCCGTATTAAATTTTCTATTTACAAATTTGGCAATCTTTTCAGACATACAAGCCTTTTTCGCTGCGTTGTTACCTTTTTCACATCCTGGAAAAACTGGAACATTTTCAATAACTGCGAAAGGCACCTCTATATCTTCTTCTACTTCCTCTACTTCAATTTCTTCTACTTCAACGATTTCAGTTTCCTGATCTACTTCAGTAGACTCAATTACAGTTTCCTCTACTTCTTCTTCATCTTCAACAACCTCGATAACTTCTGGTGCTGCCGGTGGTGGAGGTGGTGGCGGAGGTGTTACTATTTGCTGTGTTAATGGAATTTCCTCTTCTAATTCTTCTTCTAAATTTAATTGTCCTATATCAATTTCAGATTTGTCATAGGTTTTATAATTAATAGAATAATATGCTAAAAATAGCATAAGTGCTAAACCGATAGCAAAATACAGCGAACTGTTTCTGCCTACATTAGCTTTTGGATTTTTTTTAGGTTCCATAATTTTATCGTTTTTCCAGATTGCTAAAATAACTACTTATTTAGGAAAAATCCAAGTGTTTACTAATTTTTAACTTGCATTTTTCCTTTCACCCATAAAAGGCTTCCCATCAATAATGCACCTAGACTGTTGGCTATGGCATCATAAACATCTAACGATCTATGAATGGTTAATGTTCCTTGTAATACCTCAAGAATTATACCAAATATTGTTGCAAGAAGTACTGCGTTTAAAATAGCCTTTTTGTAAGAATGATCCATTCTATAGAAAAACACTAAATACCACAATAAACATAGGATGGCATACGCAATAAAATGAAAAATCTTATCGCCATAATTCAATTCAACTTTTGGCATTCCACTTAAATTCATTAAGCTTACCGTAGCCAATGCTATTGAATAGATTATTGCAAGAAGCGGCGCAGCTTTTTTAAGCACCAATTAATTCTTTATAAGCTTCAGCTGATAATAACTCATCTATTTGGGAGGCATCAGAATATTTAACTTTAATCATCCAGCCATCGCCATAAGGATCAGAATTCACACTTTCTGGAGCATCTTCTAGCTCTTCGTTAAATACTACGATTTCACCTGATAATGGCAAAAACAAATCTGATACGGTTTTTACAGCCTCAACAGTTCCAAAAATCTCGTCGGCTTCTAAAGTTTCGTCTAATGTTTCTACTTCAACGTAAACGATGTCACCTAATTCGCTTTGTGCAAAATCGGTTATTCCCACAACGGCTACGTCACCTTCAATTCTTACCCATTCGTGGTCTTTAGTGTATTTTAATTCTGATGGAATATTCATTATAAAAAGTTAAATATTGATGTGACAAATGTATCTATTCAAAATTACATTTCAAATAGATATTTGTATCATTAACATTTTAAGAAATAAAGCGTTTTCTAGATTCTTCGGTCGTGCCTCCCTCTGAATGACAAACGGATTTCTTATTACTCTATGCTTTGTTTAAATGAAAAGGCAAAATGTCATTCAGAACGCAGTGATGAATCTCAACTTTTAAGAAATAATAAAAACACTAAAGCTTAATAAATTTTATCACACTACTTTTTAGATTCTTCGGTCGTGCCTCCCTCTGAATGGCAAAGGTTAATTACCAAAATTATACCTCAACGTAAACCCTGAACGGATTGTTGTTTGCGGAAATGCCGTAGAAATGGCATATTCAGCGAAGGCATAATCAAAGTAAAAAATTGCAGTTAAGTTTCTGCTAAACGCATAATCTGCAGAATATTTAAGTCCCCAAATGGTTTGTCCTGAGGTTACTTGATTATTTTCTAAGTCTAAATATCTAACTATCGTTTTGTTATCCCTAACTGAAATATCAGCTTTCATATTCAAGTCGCTCACAACTCGCTTTTTAGCACCTGCCAATTTAGATTTTATACGTACGTCTTTGATACGATACCCCAAACCTAGAGCATATTCGTTTCCAATAACTTCGGTTAACAGATTATTGTCAAAACTCAATGATAACAGTCTGTCTTTTCTAATCTCTGCCAAAATTTTCATGGAGTTTTTCATCTCCATATCAATCCTAACTAGCGGACTAAACATTTCTGTTAAGTTTACATTGCTGAATAAACGCTCGTTTTTATAATTTCCAGACTGATCTTTTGTGTCATTATTTTCAGGTGCATCATACCCTAAACCATAGTCAATATCCTCATAATTCAAATTTGTTTGAAACTGATTGATATTATAACTAGAACGGTAGCCATGGGTTACCGAAAAACGCCTAAAATTCTTTTTAAACCACGCAAATTTCATAAAACCTGTGTATTTAATATCCCAGTTAGGTATTGGCACATTTCTGAATGCCCCAAGTTTTACATTATTTGGATCTTGACCGCTATAGGCAGCTAAAAATGCTGGTAACAACACCGCTTGACTGTTTTTTCCAAAACCTCTTGGGAAACCTTCAGCATCAACGTCATTAACATCGGCGCCCCTTGCAGCGGCGACGCGTCTTGCAACAGCAAGCCTATTTGCTCTAAAATCATTAAACGCATCAGAACCCGATTCATCACTTTTGCTAAATGCAGTTTTTATGAGCACCGTTGAAATATTAAAGTTTCCAAACGTATTTGGAGTTAAACCTATATATCTATTATTATCGTTAACATCAATACGATAATTTTCGGTAAAGTTTTCAAAGTAAGTCTTGTTCCCTGAAATATCAATTTTTAAATCTCTCACAGGTTCTAAACTTGCCGAAATATCCAATTGTTCACTATGCGTTTGCGCAAATTGCTGATTAAACTCCTGAAAAACAGTTAACCATCCTCGTCGTGCCGCTTCTTGCCTTATATCGGCCTGAGAACCAAACGTAAAACCAAATGAAGGCTTTAAAGTTCCCACAAAACCAGGTGTTCTTGTATAACCAGGTAAAAATGTACCGTTGTTTTCTGAATAGTTGATTTGCACACGTTTAACACTGGTTATAATATCAATACCGGCGTTTAATAGTTTTGTGCCAGCCTTAGTGCTACTTTTAGACTTTTTATCATCTTCGGGTTGTCCTCCCGGAGGGCCACCTGCACTTCTAGTTCGTGTTCTTACGGTTCGTGTTGGTTTCTTTTCTAAACCAATATACTTATATAAACGCCTCATATCTAAACTGGTGTTTATATTGTGAGTATTGGAGTTTTGTACGGTATGAATATCCTGCCCAAACTCCTGTCCGTATAAATCAGAACCCTTTTGCCATTGAAAATCACCATTATACTGATACGTGGCATCTATAAAACTAAATGTTGGTATTTTATTAAGCGGTAATTGATATGTTAGCCCCAAACTTTGGGTTTGTCTATTAGGGTCTCCAATATCTAGAAATCCATCCCAAACATCTAAACGTTGGTCTTGCTCACCAGCAATTAAATCGTCGCCTAAAAAGTAATTTCGAACAATGTTATTGTTGGCTGCCGTAAAGTTTAACTGTAGTGCCTTGGTAATATTGTAGTTGATAGTATATTGAAAATCAAATGTATAATTTCTACGGAATAGTTCTTCAATACCAATATTATTTCCAGTTAAGTCTATTTCCCTAAATTTTTGACGGTTAAACTGTCTGTTAATATCTGTATTTACTGCAAAACTAGTTGGCAATAAATTCACATTAAAGTCTTTTAAGAACTTCCAATATTTTCCAGTAAACAAAGAATCATTTTTCTTAAAAGGCTCTACCGTTACAGGGTTAAAGTTAAAGGCATAATTTGCCCCTGCTCTCACTGTTTTGTTTACCGAATTTTCAATTTCGAAATCGCGATGTTCTACTTTGTTATAGGAGTAATTAAATGTGAAATTTTCAACATCATAAAATCGCGGTGTTTTATCCGTAGTCCTGTTTTTTCGAACACCTATAAAATTAATACTTTGTCGTCTTGTATAATCCTCAGATTGCTCTTTTACTTGCTGACGTTCAGCCTCTGAATCTGCTGCATCAATACGGTCCTGTAATTTTAAGTCCTTGTAAAACTGGTCGAATTTAGGTGTTACCAGTTCTTCGCTTTGCGCATAATTAAACGGCACTTGCACACCCCATTTCTTCGGTAATAGCTGTCCCACATTTACATTAGTTACCACATCGTATTGCTGAACATCTTCTAAAGCACGTTCGCTCGGGCCTTGTTCTAACCCTCCAAAACCTGATGTGCTTTGTCTTCCTGTGGCACTTATATTGGCAAAATCTGCAATATTGGTATCCATACTTACCACTGCTGCCCAACCGCCCTCATTATCTAAATCTGATAAACGTAGCTCATTAAACCAAACCTTGGCGCAAGCATCGCTATTTGTTGCATTCTTTACACCAAGCATTAATGTTCTCACATCTCCAAAACTTGGATTTCCTTTTATCGATACACGTTGCTGACCCGTAACATAGCCTGTTAAAGGATTTGTAACTGGTATAACCTCATCACCAATTACATCGTAATATACAGGTTCTCCGTTCAGTAAAGTACCATCGGCAATACCCTCGGCTTTAATTTTTCCAAGAACATCAATTGAAAGGTTAATTTCGTTTTCGAGCGGCCATACATCTTCTCTTCTCAAAGACCCATTTGGCGATTTTACCAATGGCACTTCAATCTGATAATAATTATCATTTAAATCGTTACCAATTCTCATAAAACCAACTAAACGTTCGGCATTTGTATCGGTAAATCCATACTCATCATCTTGCGCGTGCAAAAACATCCTTAAACGCTTATACTGGCGCATATCTATATTGATATTCTTGAATACAGCCCTTGAATCTTCCGATTCCAAATCACAGACATTTACCACCAAGGCCTGTTCGTTTTGTCGTACAACAGTATTATTATTGAAAAGTTGCTCTGGCTCAATCCCCTGTGGACTCACATAAGACCCCTCGTTATCAATGGTACCTACAATACCTACTGAGAAATCGGTGCCATCATCGGTAGGATCATCATTATTCGCTTGCAATGTTTGATTGTAGCGTCTCCAATCGCTTCGTACTAAATCTAAAGACCCAAAACGAAATACAGTATTTTGGTTAAAATCTTTTAAATAAGTCCTTACAAAGCGCACTGATCGAAAATCAGTAATTCCACCTATGGCTCTCGTACTTTTTGTTACAGGTATTCTAAATAAGTACCATTTTGGATACACTACATCCCCGTTCTCAAGTAGCCTTCTGTTATCTTCACTTTGAGCTTCTACATTTTTCGTGTCTACGATAAACTCGTTATTAATGTTTAATGTTGCTGGGGTGATGTCTAACTCATATTCAAAATAACTATCAATAGTGTTCATGGTATTATCCCTATTGATGTCTTCTACGTCCGGTTGTGGATTATTAGCGCGTTGAGTATCAGTAAAGACGTCTGGTGTATTACCTTCTACACCGTTGAATTTTTTATAGCGCTCAAATATACCGCCTTCTGCATCAAGGAAGAAGGTATAGTTATCGTTAGCTGGATCATCTAAATCCCTATATGGAGCTATAATATTATTAATTTGTTGAATTCGAGTTATTTCAGCAGGATCTGTACTTGTAGTAGTAATTGGTGTTTTTTCATCTAAGTCAGAGTACCCATCATAACCTACATCTTGGTTGGTGCGTTCCTGTCCTGTAGTATCGAATGCATACACTAAGGATTGGTTTAATGGAACAACAGTACCTGCTTCGGTAATTGGCAAAAGGTCTATATTACCATCTTCTGGTAAACCATTTTCATATAACTTTCTTCCATCCTTTACTACGTCTTCGGAAATATTCCCTAAATTGAATACGAGCTTACCTCCTGGATTTGCTGGGTTTTCTTGAAATGGATCTTGTAACCAAAACTCTATATACTCTACATTGGCTTGTTCTAAATCTGTTGATGTTAATTGCCTTGTAATTCCCGCCCAAGAATCTTGTGGATTCGTTAAAGTACCTGTTTGGGCATCAACATTAGTGGTTTGGTAATTATAAGGTCCTCTTTCCGTTGGATAATAGGCTAAATCTAAGGTAAATAATATTGAATTTTGACCTTGTACCAAATCCTGTTCTGGGAATAACTCATTAATAAAAACACGACTGGTATATAGACTGGATAAATCTTCATCTGATACACCATCTGGTCTTCTTACACTATAAAAAATAGGGTCAATGGTATACCAGTTTAAGTTTGCTCTACCATAACCATTTTGAATTCCTGCTTGGTCTGATTGATCCTCTACACCATCTCCATCTACATCAATTGGTCTACTCGACAAAAACCAAGATTGTTGCGCTTTTAAATCAATGGCATTTTGTGTACCTTCAAAATCATCAATATATGATGTCGCTTCTCCGTTTAAATTCGTTCCTTTAGGTGCTCCAGGTGCTAAATATGCAAATTCCCCGCGTAATGAAATGTTTGATGGCACATCGGTATCAATATTAGGTAGTTTGTTTACCATTCGTGTTAAGAAAGGCACTTCAGATGAAAAATTACCATTAAAACCAAAAATCGTATTATTGATAGGTTCTGAACCAAAATTCGCCTTTTGTGTTATTGGGCGTTCATTTAAATTTAAAAGCGTTCCACCAATAACAAAATTGTCATTGAATTTATGCTCTACATTTAAACCTGTAAAACGTCTTGTTTGTTGCCCAAAAACTGCATTGTTTTCTGTTGATACTTGAATTGGTGTGTTAGAGGCCTTTAAGGCTTCATCTAAAATTTGCACACGACCCAACTGATAATTCACCGTGTAGTCTACACCTTCGACTAAAACACGACCACCAGCGGTAACCCTTACGGAGCCACGCGGCACATTAAACGCCCCAATAGGTATGCCATCGCCTCCACCACTCGAACTATAACGCCCTTTTAATTTGAATTTGTTTTTATCAGCCTCTTCTAACGCGGCTATTTTGGTGCTTTTATAGAGAATATCGTAAACGTATTTCTCTTGGTTTGGATTTGTAAATGTGTCTTGCTCGTAATCAAAATCATTATTATTCGGATTGCCATCATCATCTAAAACATCAAAGAGGTAACGTCCAAAAGGCTCCACTTTGGGGAATATAATTTTACCGTTTTGAGGCTGTACGGTAATCCCTGGTACAAAATCAAAAAACCCATCACCATTGCCTTGTGGGTCATTATTAAAGTTCAGTTTATCCCAATTAAACAGACGAATTAAGGTTGTTTCTTGTATCTCTTTATCATCTCCAGGGATTGTTGGTGTATGGTTATCAAATGGTGGAAACGTGGTGCCATCAACGGGAGTTATAAAATTTAAAGGGGATGCCTCGTTGTAAAATATATTTAATGTGAAATCTTCTTGACTCAGGTTAAATGCACCAGTGTCATAAATGTTCTTCATCATTAAATCCCAAATGGGTTGTTGTACATTGGTAATACTGCTCTTCAACATTTTAAGCACTAAGGCACTATTAGTAACTTGTGTGACTTGTCCTTGGTTATTGCTATTCACATCATTTGGGTTAACACCATCGTTTGCAAATTCACCAACTTGATACACTTGCCCCCCTACCGTAAATTGATATGCCACAGCCAACACCTCATCGGCGGTTAAACGCTGGTTTAATGAGATATAACCTAAGTCTTTATTAAAAGTATATTCTTGTCCGTTTTGTAGTTTCCTAGCGTTCTCGATTTTCCCGTAATCTGAACCTTCACTCACATTATTTTGAATAGCACCAAATCCATTTTGTGCCGTTGCAATATCACGAATGGCTTCAGTTAACACTGAACCGTTACCAATAGCGGTTGGGTCTAAATTATTATTCCCGTTATCAGGGAACGCGCCTGGAGGCGCCGCAACAGATATGAAAGGTGAATATATCTTATCACTCTCTCCCAAATCCTGTAATGCCACAACATTCCTTACATTATCCGTTCTATTGCTTCGATTGGTAATATAAACTTCTAATCGTGTTATTTGAAGTCCTCTATTATTTATAAACGGATAGTTTCTTAAGGCTTCATCATAAGTATCCCTAAAATATTGCGCTAAAAAGAAGTGCCTGTTTTCATCGTAATCCCTAATGAAGAAATCAAATTCTTCTAAAGTTCCTCCTCCTTGAGCCACAACTGTATTTCTCTGTGATTGCTGCTCAGAAAACACCCCTGTAACAGTAGTTCTTCCAAACTGCAATTGTGCCTTAACACCAAATAAACTCTGAGCCCCAGTAATTAAAGAGCTATTTAATGGCATGTTTACATTACCAACTTCTATTTTTTGAATAATATCGTCTTCTGTTGGTGTGTAATCCAATTTTATGATATTTTGAAAATCAAAAGTAGACTGTGTGTCATAATTTGCGTTTACTTGAAGTCGGGTTCCCACTTTACCCAACAAACTCAAACTGATACGCTGGTCGAAATCAAAAGTAAAATTACTACGGTTTCTAGGGGAAAACGATGGATTATCCTGCTTTGAGAATAACACACCCAAATCCATTTCTACAGAACCTTGTGGTACAACTTCAATGGTATTACCGCCAAAAATAGTCTCAAAAAATCCTGAGTTTACGTAAAACTCCGGTAATAAATTTTTCTGTTCGTCCTCAGCCCCTTTCTTTTTCCCATCAAAGGCATCTATTTTTTCCTTGTAATAATTTCTTAGGTTTTCTTTTGCAACAAGGTCTTTAAACTCTTTCGGCGTTAAAATTATGGGGTAATTGATATTAAATTCGCCAATCTTTTCTGTATAGATATATCTATCGGTAATGGGGTCGTAAGTGTATTTAGACTCTATACCATTAGGTTTTGGAAATTTAATCTTGCCTAAACTAAAGCCTATTTTTGTAGTATCTTGAGCAGGCTGCTGCCCCCAAACCACAACAGATGCCAGCAGGAGCGTAATTAGGGCAACATAGGTTTTAATGGATTTATGACAGCTATGGTTAGTTATGTTCAAAATCTATTATAAATTTTTTAAGGCTTGTTTTATAATGGTTTCAACAGTTGCATCAGGTTGTGATACCATAATTTTGTCCACAACACGTTCTGCTTGCTTTTTTACAAAACCAAGAACTTCTAAAGCAGATAACGCTTCATTCTTATTGGTATTGTCTTTAGAAACTGAAACTTCATCAATATCGTAAATCTTTAAAATTTTATCCTTTAAATCAATAATTACACGTTGTGCTGTTTTAGCACCAATACCTTTTATAGATTGAATTAGCGCTACATCTCCAGAAGCAATTCCTTCCCTCACTTGTTTTGGTGTTAAAGAAGACAGCATTGTTCTCGCTGTACTGGCGCCAATGCCACTTACTGAAAGTAATAACCTAAAAATTTCGCGTTCTGCCAAAGAGGAAAACCCAAAGAGGGTGTGCGAATCTTCTTTAACTTGAAGGTGCGTGTATAACTTTAAGTGTTCCTTATCAGGAATTTGAGAAAACGTATGTAATGAAATATTTAGTATATATCCAACGCCGTTGCAGTCTATTACAACATCGGTAGGATTTTTTTCTATTAACTTACCTTGAATGTGTGTAATCATTTAAACCCCTCTTATCCTGCCAAATGTAATGAAATTATTTACGTTTCAAAGATTAAGAAATATCTTTTTCCAATTCCCACATTTCTTTGTTTTGTGCATCTATAACTGCAACAGCGGTCATGTTTACGATTTCATCCACACTGGCGTCTAATTGCAAAATATGAACAGGCTTTTTCATTCCCATCATTATAGGGCCAATGGAATCTGCTTCGTTAAGCTCTTTTAGCAGTTTATAGGTGATATTTGCCGCATCTAGATTTGGAAATATCAAGCTATTCACCTTACGGCCTACTAATTTTGAAAACGGGAATTGATCTCTCAACATTTGATCGTTTAGTGCAAAATCGGTTTGTAACTCGCCGTCCACGACCAATTCTGGATAATGACGGTGCAACATGGACACAGCTTCTCGTACTTTTGAAGCTCTTTCATTATCAGAAGAACCAAAGTTGGAATATGATGTCATGGCTATTACTGGCTCAAAACCAAAAGTTTTTATCACCTTTGAAGTCATTACAGCAATTTTCGCTAAGTCTTTTGCTGAAGGATCAATATTTATAGAGGTATCACCCAAAAACATAGGCCCTCTTTTGGTCATCATAACATTAGTAGTTGCAATTCTCGTTGCGCCTTTTGCCATACCAATTAACTCTAACATCGGTTTCACTACTGAAGGGTAATTTCTGGAATATCCAGAAATCAACGCATCGGCATCACCCTCATTTACCATCATAGCTGCAAAATAATTGCGCTCTCGCATCAAGCGTTGAGCCGCATAATAAGTTACACCTCGCCTCTTTCTTTGCTCCCAATATACTTTAGCATAACGATTTTTACGCTCATTTTCCTCTTCCGTTTTTGGGTCTATAATTGAGATATCAGCTTCAAAATCAATTTCCTTCATCAAGGTCTCTATAGTCTCCTTTCTTCCTAATAAAATAGGAATTGCAATCCCTTCTTCATGGGCAATTTGGGCTGCTTTTAATACTGCTAATTGATCTGCCTCAGCATATACAACACGCTTTGGGTTTAACTTTGCGCGACTTAATAATAATCGGACCAATTTGTTGTCAGACCCTAAACGTTCGCGCAATGAGTTTTTATATTTTTCCCAATCTGTGATAGATTCTTTTGCAACACCACTTTCCATAGCTGCTTTTGCTACGGCTGGTGGGATTTCAGCGATTAATCTTGGATCAAAAGGTTTTGGTATAATATATTTTCTACCAAACGCCAAACGTGTTTGTTCGTAAGCCACATTTACCTGTTCTGGAACCGGTTCTTTTGCCAAAGCTGCCAAAGCTTTTACTGCAGCTATTTTCATTTCTTCATTAATTTTTGAAGCACGAACATCTAATGCACCTCTAAAAATAAATGGGAAACCCAATACATTATTAACCTGATTTGGATGATCACTACGCCCTGTGGCCATAATAATATCATCGCGCGTATCTACGGCCAATTGATATTTTATTTCTGGATTTGGATTTGCCATGGCAAAAACTATGGGGTCTTTTGCCATAGTTTTCAACATTTCAGGCGTAACTATGTCCGCCATAGAAAGGCCAATAAACACATCAGCATCAATCATAGCTTCTTCTAGTGTGTCTATTTTTCTATGAGTAGCGAATTCTGCTTTTTGTGAGGTAAGGTTATCTCTATCATCACGAATTACACCTTTACTATCTAGCATTACCATATTTTCACGCTTTGCACCACATGATTGGTATAAACGTGAGCAAGAGATGGCAGCTGCACCAGCACCACTTATTACAATTTTAACCTCTTCAATATTTTTTTTAGCAAGTTCTAGCGCATTTATCAAAGCAGCAGCAGAAATTATTGCTGTACCGTGCTGATCATCATGCATTACCGGAATATCTAGCTCCTCTTTAAGACGTCTTTCTATTTCAAACGCTTCAGGAGCTTTAATGTCCTCAAGGTTAATACCTCCAAACGTTGGGGCTATATTTTTTACCGTTTCAATAAATGCATCAACATCTTCTGTATCCACTTCAATATCAAACACATCAATATCTGCAAAAATTTTAAAGAGCAATCCTTTACCTTCCATAACAGGTTTTGAAGCTTCAGGACCTATATTCCCTAAGCCTAAAACTGCAGTTCCGTTAGAAATTACGGCTACCAAATTGCCTTTTGCCGTGTAACGATAGGCGTTGTTTTTATCTTTTTCAATTTCTAAACAAGGTTCAGCAACTCCTGGAGAATATGCCAAGGACAAGTCTCTTTGGCTTGCATATTTTTTAGTGGGAACAACTTTTATTTTTCCTGGAGTAGGTTTTGCATGATAAATAAGTGCCTCTCTGCGCTTGCTTTCTTCGCTCATGATGGATTAGGTTTGATTCCCGTCTATGCGAGAATGACAGATTAAAATGAAACCTTTAAACACACAGATTTAAAGGAATTATCTTTAAAAAGTCAAATATAACAATCCTATGAAGTAAACACCTAATCTTTTAAAAAATTGATGTTTCTTTTTAATCCTCGTAAAACAAGATTTAGAAAGAAAAAGATTTAGGTTCTCCTGCTTCTGAGTAGTTTATGGTGAAGTTATATGTTTTAAGGTTTGCAACAAGGTGCGCGAATTCATTGCTATTAATCCATTTAATATCAATTATGTTGTCTGAAGTTTCATTAATTCTTACTGATCCAGAAAATGCTTTAGATGTATTTCTAAACCTTAATAATTCAAGTTGATTCAAAACAACTTTTGTTTTCAGTCTCTCTTTAACATTGTCCATTGTTAAGTTGGTTCTATTTATTTCTTTATGTCCAGCACTTCCACCAGTATCGGCAGCTTCATAATCATTTTTACCAGCAAAAACATCTAAATACCATACTTGCGGAATCCCAGGCATAAATATTTGAATAGCTCTGGCTAATAACAATTTTTTTTCATCTTCTCCCAAGGCACTAAAAAATGTAGCATTTACTTGATAGTATGATATCTTATTACCTTCAGGATCATAGAGATTTTTTACTCTGCCTCCTCGTTCTATTATTATATTCATAATAGCTTCGATCTCATCATCTTCTAATAAACCTTTATTATAAGTGCCATTAACAGTTTTTCCTTTTAAATCTAACACAGGAATACCATCATGACAGCCTAACATATTAACTGTTTTGTAGCCTTTACTAATAATTTCTTTAGCCCACTTTATAAGTGCCTTACTGTTTCTGTTTTCAATAGTATGAATGGTTAATCCTGGCAAGAAAAAGTCGTAAATTCGATAACCTTCTTTAGCAACCTCATCATGCAAATGCAAGCCATATTCCGCATGAATTTCCGGTAATAACGTTAAATCATTTTTATCTGCAATTTGTTTAATGCGTTCTAAATATTGCCAAGTACCTGGTTTGTTGAAGAAATTGGATTGCCCAACCTCTTTATGTAAATAAGCAAAAGCATCTAGTCTTAATATTGTACATCCAAAGCTCTTAACTTTTTGTAATGTTTCCTTGTAAAACTCCCAAACCAACTCGGATTTAGCATTGACATCCATTTGCCCTAAAAACGTATTATCCTCATTAACTTTCTGATAAAAGGTGTTCCAATAGGGTTGTTCTGTACCATCAGGAAAAGGCACTTTTAAAATTGGAAGCCCCGATTTTCTCATAAATAATTTTTCAATAAATTCTTTTTTAGGAATTATAATACCATCGTCACCCATGGTTCCATTTCCTTCCCAAAAGCTATTCCAATTGATAAAAAAATCTTTATATTTTGATTGGTCTGCATGTTTCAGCAGATTTTTAAATTGGGGGGATGCTACCGATAAATGATTTAGTACGATATCAAACTTTAGTTGAATTTTAAGTTTTTCCAGTGTTTTTAAATCGTTTTCTGAAACTAAATCTTTATTAAGATTGTAATCTATTATCGAGAATCCTCTGTCTAAATCACTATTAAAAAAAGTTGGCAGTACGTAAAATAACGAAAAGACATCTTTAAACTCAGGCCTTTCAAGTATACTTATGGTATCGCTTAACTTCTTACCAATACTATCTGGGTATGCGTTAAGCATAACGCCATTAGTAATATTAGAATCTTTTGACATCATTTGATTTTATAAAAGTTCAGACAAAATATTTATGTTATCAGGTAGTCTTCCCACATTTTGAAGTTTTAATGCTGCTAATTGCAATGCCACCTCAAGACACTTTTCAACAGGTTTTTCTTTTATGTAAGCAAACAAAAAACCAGACCAAAACGCATCACCAGCGCCGGTAGCATCCTGTACAACATCAATTTTTATGGCAGGTAATTGTATAATACTTTTCCCCTTTTGAGATAACTTTACACCTTTACTTCCCAAAGTTAAACACACAGTATCAACACCTTCAGAATGAAAGAAATTAAAGATGTCTTCGTGTGGCAATTCTTGTTCAAAAAGCCTAAGCATATCATCTTCACTAATCTTAACTAAAGGATTAAATTTACAATAGGATTTTATTATCTTAAGTGCTTCTTCTTGACTACTCCATAATTTTTTAGCATAATTTACATCGATGCTTAATTTGCATCCCAAATTAAAAGCCTCTTCAGCCTTTTTTAAAATGGTAGTTTGTGCAGGATCTTTACTTAATGCAAAACAGGTTGTGTGGTATATATTTGTTTTAGAAAGTAGCTCTGTTGAAATTTGATCTTCGAGTATGTAAGAATCTGCCTTTCTAAAAGGAATAAAATCTGGTGTACTATCTGTTTTAGACACAAAAATGACACTTGTTGGCTTGTCGCTCACTGATTTAATGTAATTGGTATTTACACCAACTCCGCGAAGTCTTTCAAAAATATATGTACCAAAACCATCATCTCCAACGGTTGCTACCAATACAGACTTTAAGCCTAATCTTGCTGAATTCATGGCTACATTTGCTGGTGAACCTCCTAAATATCTATGATAATCTCTTGTATTATTTATAAGCACTCCTGTTTGATGCCCTATAAAGTCTACGAGTACTTCGCCAACACAAAGAATATCTATATCTTTATTATTATTTTTCAAAACTGTTTTATTTTCATGATTAAAACTAATGTGCACCTCCTGCCGGAATGGAGAAATCCTCAACTTCATCATTAGAATTTGGCTGTTTGAGCCTCAACGCCAAAACACCTGCTATGATAAAAAATACACCACCGAACAATATGGCATTAACCGCACTGTTGTTCAATATATTTTTTACAATAGGCCCAAAGGTTAATGTCTGAATTCCCATAGGGATAACAATCATCATATTTAGAATCCCCATATACACGCCGCGTCGTTCTTGAGGCACTATTTTAGATACCATAGAATAAGGAATACCCATCATTGCTGCCCATCCTATACCAAACAAAATCATTGGCAAAATAACCAAAAGCGGATCTTGTATATACGGAATACTAAGCATCGCAATTCCTGTTAAAAACAAACTAAATACATATACTTTTTTGCCTCCAAATTTTAAGGCTAACGGCACAAGTGCTAAGGCAAAAACTATAGTTGAGACATTATATGTCGTATTCATTTTGGCGGCTTGACTTAAGGCTTGGGACGCATCAAAATTCATACTCTCTCTAAACATAGGCGCTATAAACTGCCAGTACACGAATAAGGCATACCACTGAAACAAGTATACCCCAGATAATTTCCACATAAACTTAGGCATATCTTTTATAGCACCTACTATTTCTAAAAATGGTGTTTTCACCCTATCGGAAAGGGGCAAAGCATTATGTCTTTTTATTTCAGCAAACTCTTCATCAGATGGTGGTATTTCTGGCGTTTTTAAAACGGACCACAAAATGGTAGAAACCGATAATATAGCGCCAATAAAAAACGAGTAATACAACCATTTGGGTATGCCACTAGACGCCTCAACTGCCTCTGCAGCACCAAACCAATCCTGAAAAAGAAAAATGGATGCGTTAGCCAAAACAATGCCTGCACCTACAAACAAACTTTGCATTTGATACCCAAAGCTCAACTGCTTGTTTGGTAGCTTATCCCCTACAAAAGCACGATAAGGCTCCATCGCCATGTTATTACCAACATCAAGAATCCATAACAACCCAACTGCAAACCAAAGTGCCGGACTAAACGGAAACGCAAACAAACACAAACTACCTATGATAGCACCTATTAAAAAAAATGGTTTTCTTCTTCCCCAACGTGGTGACCATGTTTTATCTGAAATTGCCCCAATAATGGGTTGTATTATTAATCCCGTTACAGGGCCCGCTAAATTTAACAATGGTAATTGATCATGCTCTGCACCTAAGAATGAAAAAATAGGATTAACCGCTGTTTGCTGTAAACCAAAACTATATTGAATGCCTAGGAAACCCACATTCATATTAAAGATTTGCCAGAAGGTTAATTTTGGTTTAACTATTTTCATCTTATTTAGTTTTTTCTATTAAACTCTTTAGAAAGCCATCAAAATCCGCAACATTATTCATTTTTAACTTTCCATTTAAATCTACTATTGGAAGTGATATTGCATCAAGTGGTATTCCGGCTTTTTGCAATTTTACTACCATTTCATTTTGCTTTTCAATATCTACGTCAACATCATAATACATAAATTTTATCTGTTTTTCTTTTAAAAACTCCTTAGTATCGATACAGTAATGACATGTATCACTCCCATACACTATTATATTATTTGCTTTTAATTCCTTAACTACTTTTTTATCAGAATACTTAGCTTGACTAAAAACTACTTGACTAAGTGTTATGGTAAATACTATAGATAAAGTAAAACCCCTCATATTTTTAAAATTTTGTCTTGAAGATAAAAAGAGTTGGACCTTGCTACAAAAACCCAACTCTTTTATTAACAACCTCAAATCAAACTAAACTAATTCAATTTTAATTAAAATTTATACTGTAAAGATAGCGTTGTAGAACGACCGCTAATTGATCTGGCTCTTACTAAACGATTGGAACCAAAAGCTCCGTCGCCATTTCCTTCAACTTCTGTTATACCAACTGTGTCAAAAAGATTATTCACACTTAACACAAGAGAAAGACCGTCTGTTAAACCTGCTCTACCAATTAAGTTAAAATAAGCATACCCTGGCATTACTAAGTCGTTATCATCTTGAGCATACGATTTTGTTGTACCTAATATACTTAATGCAAGACCATGTTGACTGTTTTCACCAAAATTGTAAGATGGTGATAAGTTATAAACTAAATCAGCTTGTCTTCTTGGTGTGTTTCCTTTATTAGCTCCACCATCAATTTCAGCCTTTGTCCAAGTAAAAGAACCATTAAAGTTAAAATTATCTCCAAAAGCAAGTGCTGTTTCTGCCTCTAAACCTAAAGCTTTAAATGGGTTACCTACAGATCTGTTTAACTCGTTACTTAATCCTTCGTCGGTATTACTCATAAATCCAGTAAGGTTAAGTACACCATTATTTAATCTTTTCTTGAAACCTACTTCCAATTGAGATACCTCATCATACTGTACATCTGCCTTACCATCTGTACCGTAGTTATTTCTATCTGCTGCTCTCCCAGAAGCACCAGAACTATACCTTGCAAAAACTGCAGAGCCTTCGTTTAATTTATAATTTAAACCAGCAGAGTAAGACACGAAGTTATAATCGTCATTTACTATTTGTCCTGCATTACCGGCAATAACTGGCACTACTTGCTCTATACCTTCGATAGTTCCGTTACCATCATAATCGTAATTACCTTGACTTGAAGGGCCATTAGCAATTGTACCATTTACGTTAACATTTTCAAAACGAATACTTCCATCAAAATTTAATTTTTCACTTATAGCTGCATCTACACCTACATAAGGCGAGTTTACATTGTGCACCGTGTTATAGCGACGCTGGCAGCAATTACCCCAAACTGGTGTACCATAGGAATATTGACCATTTCTAGAAAAACCATCAAAATCTGCAAATCTTGCTTCTCCACCACCTTTAACTTCAGAAAGAAAAGAACTCCACTGCCATCCAATTTTTGTGTTTTGTGTTGCTGTAAATAAACCAGCAGTTACACCTACGTTATCACTTAACTTTTTAGAAATTTTTACATCACTAAAAAAGTTGCTTAAATCATCTACAGTAACATCAAACATATGTATAATTTGGGCTAATCCATTTGAAGGGTTAAAAGCTTCTCTATCTCCATCAGCATATACCAAAGCTCCTGTAGCATTTGAAGCGTCTCTTGCTGTTGTTTCAATCTCAGCAACAGTTCCTACAGCAGCTGTAAATGGCGACACCCATTCTCCACTATTATTAGAATAACGTGCTTTACCTGCTATTTTCCAATCACCACCTAAGTCAAAAGAAAATTCAGCCCCTAAAGATTGTGATACAGGATTGTTACCATTTCTAACATCGTTCACGTGTCTACCACCTCCATCAAAAGGATTTGTTCCTGCACTTTGTTGTAAATATGCCGAATGCGGAGAATCACTAGTAATATCAAAACCTGGCAAGTTAGAGAATGTTGGGTCATCATTACTTCCTTCCAATAACATTGGCATAGGTAAATACATCACCGATCTGTCGTTTAATAGTTTTGCATAAACACGTACATAACCCGAATCAAATCTTTTGGTAAGGTTAGCTTTAAATTGTCCTCCCTTATTACCTTGGTATCCTATTTCTCTGGGGCCTTCTCCCGTTCTAATAAAACCACCAAAATGGTAAGACATACCATTTTCTAATGGTGCACCATACTCAAAATCCAATCTGCTTGTTTGATAATCTAAACCAAAAGTTGTCCCTAAGGAGCCACCTTCTGTCGCACCAGTTTTACTAATCATGTTAATGATACCTGCTGGACCGTTAGATGTTTGGGTTGATGCAGAACCACCTCTAATTGCTTCAACTCTTCCAATATTAGAATCTATTCTTAAAAAGTTATCGGCATTTCCAAAAGACGTATCTCCAAATAAGTTTAATGGCAAACCATCTTCTTGAATTTGAAAATATCTTGAACCTCCTGAAGAAATTGGCACACCACGTACATTAAAGTTAGCATTACCTTCACCACCTGAAGACTCTGCACGTATACCTGGTATATTTCTAAAAAGTTCACCCGCACTTCTTGGAGCTGCTTGCTCAATAAGTTCTACATCCATTGTAGAAACAGATACACTAGATTCAATTTTAGATTTAGGGTTAACCACACCAGTTACAATAATCTGATCCAAAGATTGTGCATCTTCTTTCATAATTATGTTAACCGTAACATCATTACCTTGAACTGTAATACCTTGTGAGAACTTTGCGTAACCTAGAAAAGTAGCCAATACCTTGTAATCGCCATTTTCTACATCGTTAATGGTATAATTACCATCAAAATCTGTAACAGCACCTTTAGTCGTGCCTTCTAAGATAACATTTACGCCTGGTAAGGGCACACCTGCTTCATCTTTAACATTTCCTGATACTGATTGTGCAATCAAAGCACCTGTTGATAACAACATCAATACTAATAAAAATGTACTTTTTTTAATTGAATTCATTTTTGTCTTTTTTAGTTATTCGATAAATTATTGAGTTAATTTTTATCAAATGTATATTTATCGGTAGTGTATTTTTAATTTTTCTGAATCGAAAACGTTTTCGAAACTACCGAAAACGTTTTCGATTTATGTTTTTTCGTATATTTAATACCTGAAATTAATTCTTTTTACATGAAAATTGTTACTCTAAGAGATCTTGCTGAACAACTAAATATTTCAATAACAACTGTTTCAAAAGCATTAAAGGATTATCCTGATGTTAGTAAAAAAACAAAAATGCAAGTGAAAGAACTTGCTAAAACACTTAATTATAAACCAAATGCTTTTGCAGTTAACCTAAGAACAAAAGAGTCTAAAACTATTGGTTTAATTATACCCGTAATAGTTCACCATTTTTTTTCAAACGTTATTAAAGGTATTATTTCGCAAGCTGAAAAAAAAGGGTATTTGGTTATTATTCTTCAATCTGATGAGTCTTATGAATTAGAAAAAAAGCAAGTTGAATTATTATTGAGCCAACGTGTTGATGGCATTATCATCTCTTTAGCAAATGGCACTGCTAAATTTGATCATTTAAACGAAGTTATTACTCAAGACAAACCTCTAGTAATGTTTGATAAAATTGCCAAAATAGTTAAATGTTCAAAAATTATAATTGATGATAGAAAAGCGGCTTATACAGCAACAAAACATTTAATAGATATTGGTTGCAAGCGTATTGCTCATTTCAGAGGCTCTTTATTGCCACAGAATTCTATTGATAGATTTTTAGGTTACAAGAAAGCTTTGTTGGACAACAACTTACCCTATGATCCGTCCTTAGTATATATCTGCGAATGCGGTGATATGAGTTTTGAAGAAGGTAAAAAAAATGCAAAGCAATTATTAAAGGATCATGATGACGTAGATGGCATTTTTATAAATACCGATTTGGTTGCCATAGGTGCGATGACAGAATTCCAACAAATGGGTGTAAAAATACCGGAAGACATCAGTATTGTTGGCTTTAGCAACTGGTTTATGTCTTCTGTAATATCTCCAGGGCTTACCACCATAAATCAACCAGGATTCGAAATGGGAAAAGCCGCATTTAAACAACTTTTCAAGGAAATCAAAGCGCGTAAAAAAGGCAAGTCGTTTGAACCTAAAACCATTGTTTTAGAAACAGATTTGATTACTAGAGCATCTACAAAAAGTTAATATACTTCTTGAGTTATAAAAATAAGTTGGGTTTACGCTACGGCAAGTAGAATAAATCAACTTTTATTTATGCCGTAAACTAACTTCAGTTTAATTATGAGTCTCAAGTTCTGTTCTTTTATTTTATGATTTATCATTAATGCGAGTTAGAACTAAGAATTACATGTTTTAAGAACAATGGTAAACAAAATAAAAAAACATCAGATTGAGCAAGATCAAAAGCTCAAAATAAAAGTATGATATTTAATAGCTTTCAACTGCGCTCAACCTGACATTACAACTCATTTATTGCTATAGTTTTTTTGTGAGTTTCCTTATATCGAAGTCAATTTAATTATATAAATAGAAGCTGACAACCCTCTTGGTCTGCCCTTGAGTAAAAGTCACCAATCGTTAAAATACCATCTAACTCATCAATAAGATCTTCTTCTTTTAAATGAAACATATCAACTGCTAGCTTACATGCCCACAGCTTACATCCTGAGTCGGAAAGGATTTCTAAAAATTCGCCAATAGGTGGCATATCTAGTTTTTCCATTTCTTTTTTCATCATTTTTGTAGCTAAAGCTTCAACACCAGGCAATCCTCCTAACATTGTTGGAATATGCATACCAGGGTTACCTACGGTAGCCACATGTAAATGTTCTAGTTTTTTCTTCTGAATGGCTTCTAGACCAAAGAATGTGAAAAATATTTCAGACTCAATACCTTCCATTCTTGCGCCATTTGCCATTACAAAGGCTGCGTAAGCATTCTCTATTGTTGCTTTTGATAAAATGAAAAGCATTTTTTTAACTTTTGTGCTCATAGTTTTACGTTTTAATATTTTATTAAATACAGCTCTTAGGCTTAGGAATTCCTGCTATAAGTGATGCCTTTTTTAATGGCCCACCTGGAAATAGGCTATAAAATTCCTTAACGTTAATAACACCACTTTTTTTAATGCCTCTAATAGACAAAGGTTCGTCTTTTTTATACTTATCATGGATGTAATCAATAACTTCCCAATGCTGGTCTGTCATAGAAATATCTAGTTCCTCGGCCAAACTTTTGCCTACCTCTTTATCCCATTGTGTGAAGTCTAGCATATATCCTTGCTCATTAACTTCAATTTCTTTATTTGCTATTAGTTTTTTCATGATTTTAAAATTTTATGTAGTTAATTCTTTTTGTTCTGCTTTTATATCAAATATTTTACCTTTAAAGCTCATATTTCGTCCAACAAATGGAATTTGTATGCCCTTCAATAACATATTCCAATAAACCCACCTGAAGGCTAGTTTGCCCCAATGGTTAAACACGCTTTCTTTTAATAGTTTAAGAGGCCCTATTTTTGCAAACGGAAATGTACCATGCACAGGTTCTTGCTCATAGTTAAAGTCGATTAGCAACGCTTTATTGTCGCCTGTCTCAATAAAGCAATTGGCATGACCATCAAACTCCTGCTTTAATTTATAACCTTTTGCGTATAACATAATATTATCCGTAAGCGTTTCCGCTTGGAAGTGCGCTACCGATCCTGCCTTAGAAGCTGGTACATTGGTAGCATCACCAATAACGAAAATATTTTCATGTTGCTTAGACTGTAACGTATGTTTGTGCGTTGGAATAAAATTTAAATCATCACCCAAACCAGAGCGTTCAATAACTTCATCACCCATATTTGTAGGCACGGTTACTAACAAATCAAAAGGAATTTCCCTGTCTACATAATCTACAATAGCTTTCTTTTCGTTATCAACTTCCATTATTGCAAAATCGGTCTCTATCTTAATCTCTTTTTCCTCCAATAAGTAATTTAATGCTTTAGTACAGGTTGGTTTTGTGAAAGCACCATCCAAAGGGGTTACATAAGTGATTTCAACCTTATCTCGCATGCCCTTTTTCTTAAAATAAGAATCGGCCAAAAACGCAAACTCTAATGGCGCCACAGGACATTTTATCGGCATCTCTGTGATATGCACTACTAATTTTCCGCCTTGCCAACCTCTTAACTTATCTCGAAGTGCTAGAGCACCTTCATAGGTATAAAAATCAAAAATATCTTTTCTCCATAACGGCCCTAATAACCCATCTGTTTCATCTGGTGCAATTTTAGACCCCGTTGCTACGATTAGGATGTCGTAATCTAAAGTTTCGTCCTCTAATTCTACTTTATTAGATTCTGGAAAAATCTGTTCAATTTTCTTCTGAATATAATGTACGCCCTTGGGTATAAATTTCTTGCCTTCCTTTTTTACTTGGTCTTCTGTATAGGTGTCAAAAGGTAAAAACAAAAAACCTGGTTGATAATAATGGGTTTTATACTGGTCTATTATAGAAATTTTCCATTCCTTTTTTGGCAATTTATGTACCAAATGATTCGCCATCATGGTTCCTGCTGTACCTGCTCCTAGAATTACTAAATTTTTCATTTTCTTGGGTTTAAAATCAATTATAAAGCGAGAACTTTTATAATTTTAATTTTGTGTAAAACTAACCCTATTATCCTGAAAAAAATATGACAAAAATCAGCATAACTCCTTGTGTAACAAAGGTTACACTACACCTATTTAAGTAGGTTTTTTTTAAAAAATAACCTTAAAACGTGATAAATATCATAGTTGAGAATCAACTTAAAATCTAGCTTTGATAAACTATTTATTTCTTAACTAACATTCCAAATAAAATATCAAAATTTCATGGTGTTTTATTTGAAATGACTTAAATATCTCAATTATGAAAAAACTAATTCTAAACCTAGGCTTTGCTCTAATCTCTTTTGCTTTTTTTGCCCAAGCGGGCCATATTATGCAAGGTGTTGGAGCGGTTAATATGTCTATGGGCGGTGCTTCTACGGCGCAACCTCTAGATATTTCAGGAACTTTACAATGGAATCCTGCAGCCATTTCAACATTTGATGGCAATATTATAAAGCTTGATGTTGGCTTATTCTTTTCCTCTCCAGAATTAAGCTCTACCTTACCTCCAAACATGTTATGGCAACCCGGTGATCTTGGTCCTGGGGCTCCTGGATCGCCAGAAGTTACTGGAACAACAGCAGATGACAGAGGTCTTTCTCCCATGCCAGCATTGGCTATGGTTTGGAAGAAAAAGGGTAGCAAACACACTTTTGGGGCTTCTGCCTTTGGTATAAGTGGTTTTGGAGTAACATTTCCACAAGAAACCAATCTTCCACTTGATGTTTCTGGAAACCCAAATCCTGATTGGAATCCTAATGCTTCCAACCCTATCAATTGGCCGCAATCTTTTAATGGTTTTGGACGTATCGAGTCTGATTATATTCTATTGCAAGTTGGTTTAGCATATGCATTTCAAATAACCGACAAATTATCCATTGGTATTCAACCCAATTTTAATTATGCTACTTTAGAATTAGAACCTAACCCTACCGCTAACCCTAACCCCTCTGGTTACCCTACATCAGACAAAGCATCGGCCACTGGAATAGGGGCTCAATTTGGTTTATTTTATGAAACAGGCATTGGATTGAAATTAGGTGCATCCTACAAAACCATGCAAAAATTTAGCGAATTTGAATTCGAAAACACCTACTTAGACAATTCAACAGCAACCAATAATTTCCAAATGGATTATCCTTCAATTTTTTCTCTTGGTATTGGTTATTCCGAAGGCGTTTTTGACTTAGCGTTCGATTTTAGAAGAGTTAATTATGAAAACACCGATGGGTTCTCGAAAACTGGATGGACCCAAACAGCATCAGTAGCTGGATTTGGTTGGGAAGATATTTCTATTCTATCAGCAGGTTTACAATGTAAGGCTATAAATAAATTACCGTTGCGAATTGGATACACGTATAGCTCTAATCCTATTCCAGAAGAAGTAGCCTTTTTTAACGTACCCGCTACAGCAATAATAAAACATGCTTACCAATTTGGTTTTAGCTATGAAATAAATAGCAATTGGATGCTAGATGCCGTATATCATTACGGCAGTAGTGATGGCAGCACCCAAGGTAATATTCTATCTCCTATGATGGCTTCACCTGGTAATACTTTAGGTGCAATACCTGGTTCCTCTGTATCTTATAAAATGGACACCTCTATGATTATGGCAGGCATAAGTTATAAATTCAACAAGAAAAATTAAGGTAAAAAATTATAAAGACCTAATAATCATTTTTTTAAAAGATTCTAAGAACTATTTTCTTAGAATCTTTTTTATTGAAGAAATTCAAGATTTCGCTTTAAGCCAGAATATTTAGTACGTTTCACCGCAGATTTTTTAAATACTTTTCTAAACGTCTCTTCTGTAATCTCTTGCCAATCTTTTTTACTCATGGAAAGCAATTCTGGATGCGGATTGAACAGCGGTTCATTATGCGCTTTTGAAAAACGATTCCAGGGGCAAACATCTTGACACACATCACAACCAAACATCCAATCATCAAATTTCCCCTTGAATTCTGATGGAATATTTTCTTTTAATTCTATGGTAAAGTATGAAATGCATTTGCTGCCATCCACCACATAGGGTTCAGTTATAGCTTCCGTAGGACAAGCGTCGATACAAGCGGTACAGGTACCACAATGGTCGGTTACTGGTGTATCATATTCTAATTCTAAATCGATTATTAGTTCTGCAATAAAATAGAACGACCCTACCTGTTGAGTGAGTAAATTACTGTGTTTACCAATCCAACCCAAGCCTGATTTTGCTGCCCAAGCTTTATCTAAAACTGGTGCTGAATCTACAAAAGCACGTCCATTTACCTCACCTATTTCCTCTTGAATGAAATGTAAAAGTGATTTTAATTTGTCTTTTATCACAAAATGATAATCGGTTCCATAGGCATATTTAGAAATTTTATAACTCTCAGAATTTTGAACTTCTGAAGGGAAATAATTAAGCAATAGCGATACTACGCTTTTTGAATCTTCTACCAGTTTTGTTGGGTCTAAGCGTTTATCAAAATGGTTTTCCATATAGCGCATACCTCCATGCATATTTTGGTTTAACCATTGTTCTAATCGCGGTGCTTCTTCTTCTAAAAATTCTGCTTTACTGATACCACAAGACAAAAAACCGAGGCGTTTTGCTTCGGTTTTAATGAGTTTTGTGTATTTTGATTTAGTTTCAATCATCATTTAGATGCTGAATCAAGTTCAGCATGACAAGAAGTTTTAGAATAGACCTCCTTGAATATTACCTTTTATTTTCCCTAAATGCTTGTATGCTTGCTCTGTAACTTCTCTACCACGAGGTGTTCGCATAATAAATCCTTGTTGGATTAAAAAAGGCTCGTAAACTTCTTCGATAGTTTCAGGACTTTCACTCACCGCGGTGGCAATCGTGGTGATTCCTACAGGGCCTCCTTTAAATTTATCGATAATTGTGGATAGAATTTTGTTATCCATTTCATCTAAACCATGTGCATCTACATTTAATGCCTCTAGAGCGAATTTTGCAATTTTTATATCGATGCTTCCGTTGCCTTTTATTTGAGCAAAATCTCTAACACGTCGCAACAATGCATTGGCAATTCTTGGTGTACCTCTGCTTCGTCCTGCAATTTCTACTGCAGCTTCCATAGAAATTGGCACATCTAAAATCATGGCACTTCGTTGTACAATGGTGGTCAATAAATCAGTTTTATAGTATTGTAGTCTACTTTGAATACCAAAACGCGCACGCATCGGTGAGGTTAACAATCCTGAACGCGTAGTTGCTCCAACCAAAGTAAACGGACTTAAATTGATTTGAACGGTTCGGGCATTTGGCCCTGTTTCAATCATAATATCAATTTTGTAATCTTCCATTGCTGAGTAGAGATACTCCTCAACAATAGGGCTTAATCGATGAATTTCATCAATAAACAATACATCGCGCTCATCTAAATTGGTTAGCAAACCCGCTAAGTCACCTGGTTTATCCAGTACCGGACCTGACGTTACTTTTATACCAACGTCTAATTCATTAGCCAGAATATGTGCCAGTGTTGTTTTTCCCAATCCTGGAGGACCATGAAATAGAGTATGATCTAAAGCTTCACCTCTTAAATTGGCTGCCTTTACAAAAACTTGAAGATTTTCCAACACCTGATCCTGACCTGTGAAATCATCAAAATCTAAGGGTCTTAACTTTTTCTCTACATCTAGTTCCTCAGGTGAAAAATTTTCGTTTGTAGGGTCTAGGTTTTCGTTCATTTTTTTTTAGTGTGACTTAACCCGATTGATTAATAGGGTTTTTAAAACATTTAAAAGTTTAAAACATTCGAGACTTTTAGAACATATACAAGGACAAGAACAATTAAAGCGCTTAACCCAAGAACACCTTCCCAATGGTAGATACTCCAAAGTTCTTTTTTGTTTGGTGTTCTACCTTTTAATTTTTTAAACCTGTTGTAGGCTAATATGTGGATAGTGTAACCAACCAACACAAACAATACTAATGCAGCTATATAATACACCATATCGGTACTAATTTAACATGATAAAAATACGTAAAACAAATGACTTACTTAGAAATTAATTAATGATAGAGGCATAAACAAAAAGCCTTTCGATTCTGAGGTTGTCAGAAAGAAAGGCTCTTCGGGCTTTTGGTTGGTATATTGGTTGGTTATTTTAAGATTGTAAATTCACAACGTCTGTTAATATCATATGCTTCATCATCGCAAATACCTTCTTTTACACATTCATTAAGCGGTTGCATTTCTCCGTAACCGATACTTTTTAATCGGTCGCGTTCAATGCCTTGGCTTACCAAATATTCTAAGGTTGAAGCTGCCCTTCGCTTAGATAAATCTAAATTGTATTGGTCTGGTCCACGAGCATCGGTATGGGCAGATACCTCAACTTCCATAGATGGATATTTTTTCATTAAATCTACTAATACATTAAGCGTAATGGCCGCGTCTTCTCGAATATCAGACTTATCAAAATCGAAGAAAATCTTATCTAACTCCACTTGTACTTCGCCGTCTTCTTTCTCTTTTACGCGTTCTTCAGCATCAGCAAAAGACTCTAAACTTAAGTAAATGTTATGTTGTACTTTGCCTTTACTATCTGTCGAGAACTCTACATCTTGAGGAATATATGCTTTGCGTGTTCCTCTTACTTTATACTTTTTGTTTGGTTCAATTTTGAAAATGTAATACGCATCATCTCCTACAATGGTGTCTTGTATAACAGTATTAGATTCATCAAACAAGGTTACTAAAGATCCTGCTAATAGTTCTTTACTATTTAAATCTTCTACAATACCTTCAACCTGATACATAGTTAACGGATTTTGTGCTCTAGCAAAGCCATACAAACGGTCATATCCGCTTCTATTTGAAGACACAAAACCCTTATCCTCCTTTTCTTTTACCACATAGGCAAAATCATCTAATGGGCTATTAATAGTGCTTCCAAGATTTACAGGTTTATCAAATTCACCATTCACCAAATTACTTCTAAATACGTCTAATCCGCCATAACCTAAATGTCCAATTGATGAGAAATACAATACATTATATTTACTAATGTATGGAAATTGTTCTCTATGTTTTGTGTTAATGGTTTCGCCTAAATTTTCAGGTTCGCCATACGTGCCATCATCATTAATAGCTACTTTATAAATATCAAAACTACCATACGTCCCTGGCATATCACTAGCAAAATATAGTGTCTTTTCATCGGTACTCAAAGCAGGATGTTCTGTACTATACCCATTTGATGTAAATGGTAATGCGGTAACATTTGTCCACTCGCCATCTATTAATTCAGCTTTATAAATTTTAATATGTGCAATACGCTCTTCGTCTGTCTTTTTACGACTTGTATTGGTTCTATTGAAGTACATGGTTTTACCATCTTTGGTAAATACAGCATTACTTTCATGAGATTCTGTATTGATAAATTCAGAAAATGGCTGTACATTTTCAAGAACATTTTGACTATTTAAAGTACCGCTATACAAATCTAAATACGGTAAGTTATTCCAAGAATACGCTGGATTTTCAGAATTTCTAGCAGAAGCAAATGCCACCTTATCGTCACCATAAAACGTCAAACCAAAATCACTAATAGAATTTCTATTCTCAATTTGTTTTAGTTTGAATGTATGTGGTGTGGTTTTATTCGTCTCTTCAATAAAAGTCAAGGTATTTATTGATTTATTGTAGTAGCGTGTTAAATGCTTATCGGCTTCCTTATACTCCTTTACGCCCTTCAGTGCTTGGGCAAATCTAAAGTGATATTCTATATCAATAGAATCTCCATATTGCACAAATAATTCTCTATAGGTTTTAATGGCCTTTTGTAAACTTGCATTATAATAATAACTATCTGCCAAGTTCTGAAGCACTTCTTGATTGCGCTCTTTGGTTTCGTAAATTTCAGCCGCATCTTTGTAAGCTCGCATTTCAAAAAGCTTGTTTACACGTTTTAAATTTTTCTTTTGAGCAAAGCCTGTTCCACTAACTAATAGAAGGCTTGCGAATATGTATATAAATTTTTTCATGTTTCCTTGTATTAAATGTTAGAAGAATCTTGGTGATCGATCATATCCGTTTTTAAATCCGAATAAATCCACATCAAACAAAATAAATATTTCGTGAGAGCCTGAATTGAAATCACCTAAATTGGTTGTTGTATAATCGTAAGCATAACCAATTCGTAAATCTGGAGTTACTCTAAAATTCACCAAAGCACTCATGGCATCTCCCAGACGATAGCCTAAACCAGCTTCTAATTTTTCATTAATCAATACATTGGCCGTAATATCTAAAGCTAAAGGCGCACCTTTGACCGATCTGGCCATAAACGCAGGTTTCAGTTTTAATTTTGAATCGATATCAAAAACATAACCTCCTGTAAAGAAATAATGCACGTTTTCAACTCCAGTAGCTTTTATACCGTTTTCATTCTCCAAATGTTTAGTCGATAACATATTAGGAGCAGAAACACCCAAATAATAGTTATCTGTGAAAAAGAAAGCGCCTATTCCTAAATTTGGAAATGCTCTATTAATATTTTCGTTAAACGCTAGATCAGTATTTGTACCACCAGATTGTAATTGCAATCCATTAAAATTGGTGTCAAACATGCGAACACCAGCCTTTAATCCGAAGGATATTTTCGTTTCAATTCCAATGGGTAATACATAAGCGAAATCTGCAAAAATATTATTCTCATTTACAATATCTCCAATATTATCGTTGGTGAAAGAAATACCCATTTCTATTTTATCATTAATAGGTGTATGGGCAAAAAAGGTTCCTGTTGAAGGCGCGCCTTCTAGTCCAACCCATTGGGTTCTGTATAATCCACCAAGGTTTACAATGCCTTCTTCTGCTGTTGCATAGGCAGGGTTAATTACACTCATGTTATACATATACTGAGTGAATTGTGGGTCTTGTTGCGCAAAACTTTGTAATGACAGGAACGTCAGACTTAACAAAGCAGCTATTTTATGATATATATTTAATGTTTTCATTGTCTTAAATTTTGCTGTATCTATAAATTATCTGCTTAAGTATAAGCGTCCTTGTTCTGGAGCATCAACTCCGTTATTAAATCTAAAGATGTAGAAGTACACACCTACTGGTAAATCGCCTTTTACAACAACTCTCCCTTGGTTTGATGTTCCATCAAACCGTGGTGTACTTGCATTTCCTTTATAAACAATGTTTCCATTTCTATTGAAAATCTCTAATTCGAAATTTGGATATAAAATATCTAGATTGTCAATATCATAAGTGTCATTAGTGCCATCTCCGTTTGGTGAGAAGCCATCTGGTAAACTTATCTTACCACATGCCGTAATATCTGGTGTTACTTCTAATCGCACTGAGCTTTCACAACCTGTAGTTTGTTCGATTAAGGCAGCGTAGTAGGTACTATTTCCTAATGCTGTATCCTCAGGAATTGCTGTTCCTCCTATCGGGACATCATACCATACTATATTATTAAATGCTGAGTCGTACTCTACAATATTATCAGATAATATCCTTAGTGTTGGACCATCATTAATACAATAATCTTCACCAGCGTCAGCAAGTGTTGGCGTTGACGCATCATTTACTGTTGCATCAATTTGAACTGCTACCGAAGATTCACAACCAGTACTATTGGTTTGAGTTGCGTAATAATCTTCACCGTCAACTAACGTTTCTGTTCCTGACAATGGTAAGGTTAAAGCAGCATCTTCATACCAATTAACCGTTCCAGTAAATCTTATACTATTGTTTAAATCAGTAACTGTAGGGTTATCAGCTAAACAAAACGATGGATTGGGATCTAAAACTACCACTGGTAAACTATCATCAATGGTTACTGTTACTTCTGCTGTTGCATCGGGTGAACATGGTGCAACGGCTGTAACCGTATAAATGTATGTTCCTGCGTTATCTACAGCTGGGTCAAAAACTCCAGTACCACTTGCTAAAGCAGGAGACCAAGTTCCTCCAGTTTGTGCATCTGTCCCTAAAAGAATAAACAAATCGGTTGTTGCATCTCCAGCACATGCTGCTAGTGTCGCATTTGCTCCAGCATTTGGTGCTTCTATAACTGTAACCACCACTTCGCTACTTACTGTACCACAAGCATTAGTTATTGTATATGTGTATGTTCCTGATGCATCAGTAGCTGGATCAAAATCACCTGTTCCGCTAGTTAAGGCTGGTGACCAGGTTCCTCCTGTATCAGCCGCTCCTAAAAGCGTAAATAAATCTGTTACAGCGTCTGTACTACAAATATCTAGAGTTGTATCAGCACCAGTACTCTGAGGCGCTTCAATAGTTACAGTTATTGTTGTACTATCATCGACACAAGGTGCAGAACCTGTTACTGTATATGTAAAATCGTATGTTCCAGCAGCTAGTCCTGTAGCATCAAGGCTATTTCCTGTTAATGCGCCTGTAGCGTCGTCATCATTCCATGAACCTCCTGTATCTTCTGTACCGTCTAATCCATCAAATAAATCAATATTGTTATTATCATTACATGCTACAATTGCTGTTGTATTAACATTTCCTGCATCTGGAGATTGGTAAATTATAACATCTACTTGAGTTCTAACTGATGACTCACAAGTTGTAGTACCGTCTGTTTGGGTAGCGTAATAGTCTTCACCATCTACTAAAGCAGTCGTTGCATCTAAAGGAGAACCACCAGTTGCAGCATCATACCACTGAATTGTTGTTCCTGTTGCTACTAAATCGGCTACTGTTGCACTATCACAAAATTCTTGCGTAGCAGAAGCTGTTGGTGCTGGTGTGTCATTAATTACAATACTTACAGTAACATCAACATCATCACAACTTCCAATGGCGTCAACATCGTACGTAAAATTATAAGTTCCTGCAGCAAGTCCATCAATAGTAACAGTATTTCCAGACAAAGCTCCTGAAGCATCATCATCGTTCCAAGTTCCTGCTTGATCTTCCCCCTCTAATAAATCGAATAAATTATAGGTCTGGGCTGTAGTGATTTCAGCTATACAAAACTCAACGGGAGTATTTGCAGTTCCTGACTCTGGTGCATCTTCCACAGTAATAGTTACAGTTGAACTATTGGTACAGTTATTTGCATCTGTAATACTATAAGTGAAATTATAACTTCCTATAGCAAGCAATGTTAAATCTACATCACTACCTGTTAAAGCACCTGAAGTGTTATCATCACTCCAAGTTCCGCCTGTGTCTTCTCCTGATAACTGTCCGAATAAATCTAATGGCGAATTCGCCGCTAAATCATTCTCACAAAACGTAGCCGATGATGGCGTACCCGTATTTGGTAAAGGATTAATGATTACTTGAACTGTTACTAATGGATCATCACAACTACCAATAGCATCTACATCAAATGTAAAATCATAAGTTCCTGCAGTGAATCCTGATAAATCGATTGGATTCGTTACTGTTGCTCCTAGATTATCTGTTCCAACAAACCATGTTCCTGTTTGGTCTTCACCTTCTAACAAATCAAATAAATTATAACTTGCTGGTGCTGAACCTTCACAATATTCTACTGGCGTATTTACTGTTCCTGATTCTGGTGCGTCTTCAATTGTGATTGATATTTGTTCAGAATCTGAGCATGTCCCATTATCAATTGTAGATGTAAACAGGTACGGACTACCTGCTACCGTAAAACCTGTAATATCTAAAGTATTGGATATTGTTGTATTTGTAGCATCCGTCCAAGTCCCTAAGTTATTATCCTGTGAACCATCAAGAGCATCAAATAGATTAAATGGCGAGTTCGCAGCTAAATCATTTTCACAAAAGGTTTGGTTTACTGCTACTCCTGCATTTGGATCAGCTAGCACGATAACTTGTACTGTAGTTGATTCCTCTGGACAAGGATTAGGTAATAAATTTTGAGTATAAGTGAAATTGTATGTTCCTGGAGTAAACCCTGTTAAATCAAAAGGAGATGTAACTACAGGATCTGTACTTAACGTACCTTGCGTCCATTGTCCTCCAGAGTCTTCGTTATCTAATAATGAAAACAAATCCAAATCTGTAGGTAAACCAGATTCACAATAAGAAGCAGGATTTGCGGCCGAAGGTGTTCCAGAACTTAAGGTTTCGTAAACCTCAATAGACACAGTTGCAACAGCATCAGGACAAACACCCGTGCTAGGAACCGTATATGTAAATGTATATGTTCCTGCTGTAGTTAATGTTGAAATATTAACTGTACCTCTAAAACCATTTGAAGTTGCTAGTGGACCTGTCCACGTTCCGGTGTTATCCGGGGTACCCCCCAATTGATCAAACAAATCAAAATCGGCAAGAGGTAAGTTGTCGTTACAATAGTTTAAATTTGCGGAGTTCCCAGCGTCTGAAGGATCATCAATAGTTACTATAACGGCAACTGGATTACTTACACAAAAAATATCATCAACCTGCACATAATATGTATTACCATTTACCAAAGGAGTGCCTGGTGATAATGCTGGAGGTATAGGACTACCTGAACCATCCAAGTTCTCGTACCAAAGAAAATTAGTAGCTGTTGTTCCTGGATCTAAATTTCCCACTAATGGATTAGTATCTGAACAGAATTCTTGTGGTGATGTTGGGGTTGGATCTGCTGGTGCTGTAAATACCCCTACTTGCCCAATCTCTATTTGACTTTTACAACCTCCATTGTCAACAAACACAATATAGTAGTTTGATGCACCTACTGGGATTGTATCTAAAGGAGATGCTTGATTCGTCAAATCAAAATCATAGTATACCTCAACAGAACCTCCTGATGGAATACTCGCTTGAAGGACATCGTTAATATAGGTTTGAATGGTTGCGCTTTCGTTACTGCAATAAATTCGTTCTAAGTTTTCGCCTGAAGGACTAACTTGAAAACTGATAGTTATAGAAGGTCTAACGCCGCAAGTATCGGAATTATCATCGGCATAATAAGTACCTTCAGCAATTAGTTCATTGGCGTTAAAAGGTGTGCCACCTGATGGCACATCGTACCATAATATACCGTTACCATTATCAGTAGCAAATGCATTTAAATCGACAAATGCATAGCCTGAGGCATCACAAATTGGAGGAGGGTTTGAATCGCTTATTGTTGGGCATTGTGCAGTCATTGAATATGACACTAACAAAAACAATAAACTAAAGTATGCACGTATCTGTGCATATTTTGAGGTAGGTTTGTTTTCCATTGTTGAATAGTTAAAAATCATGTTTAATAGCAACTGAAATCAATATCTAGGATAATATGATTACATACACCCAAATAGTTTTAGACTGCAATTTAACTGATTTTTTTGTATTTCGTCGAATTTTTTGAGTAAATTTTACTTTTTATCGAAAAAAAAAACACTTAAACGTAAAAGCCCGTCCTAATGGACGGGCTTTCAATTGTAATATTATGACTGATAAAGCTTAATGCTGTAATTCTTCCTCTCCATCTTTAAGAGGAATATTTTGAGGGACAAAGTCTTCCTCGTGCCCTGGTTTACTATAATCATAAGCCCAGCGATGTACGTGAGGAATTTCACCTGGCCAGTTACCATGTATATGCTCTACTGGTGCAGTCCACTCCAAAGTTGTAGATTTCCAAGGGTTTTGAACAGCTTTTTTTCCAAAAAATATACTTCCAAAGAAATTATATAAATACACTAACTGAAAAGCACCTCCTATTAAAGCAAATATTGTGATGATTACGTTTACATTAGCTATATCATCAAATAATGGAAAATTAGTATTAGTATAGTAACGTCTTGGTAAACCTGCCATTCCAATAAAGTGCATTGGGAAAAATACTCCATAAGCACAAACTGCTGTTACCCAAAAGTGTAAATAACCCAAGTTTTTATTTATCATTCTTCCGAACATCTTAGGATACCAATGGTAAATCCCTGCAAACATTCCGTATAATGCAGAAATACCCATTACCAAATGGAAGTGTGCCACAACAAAATAAGTGTCATGTACATTAATATCTAATGCACTATCACCTAGAATAATTCCTGTTAACCCACCAGTAATGAATGTTGACACGAAACCAATAGAAAACAGCATTGCAGGGTTCATTTGAAGGTTACCTTTCCATATCGTTGTTATCCAGTTAAAGGCTTTTACTGCTGAAGGGATAGCAATCAATAATGTTGTAAATGTAAATACAGAACCTAAAAATGGATTCATACCTGAAACGAACATATGATGTCCCCATACAATTGTCGATAAGAAGGCAATTGCCAATATTGAAGCAATCATTGCACGGTATCCAAAAACAGGTTTTCTGGAATTAGCCGCCAATATTTCGGATACAATTCCCATTGCCGGCAATATTATAATATATACTTCAGGGTGACCTAAAAACCAAAATAAGTGTTCGAATAATACAGGAGACCCGCCTTGGTAGTGTAATACCTCTCCTTGTATAAATATATCAGATAAGAAGAATGATGTTCCAAAACTTCTATCCATTATCAATAACAAGGCCGCAGATAATAATACAGGGAATGAAATTACACCAATAACAGCGGTTATAAAAAATGCCCAGATTGTTAATGGCAATCTCGTCATAGACATACCCTTCGTTCTAAGGTTGATTACAGTAACAATATAATTTAATGATCCTAACAATGAAGATGCTATGAAAATAGCCATGGATACCAACCAAAGTGTCATTCCCATCCCTGACCCTCCTTGAGCCATTGGTAATGCCGAAAGCGGTGGATAAATTGTCCAACCAGCAGCTGCTGGTCCTGCTTCTACAAATAGTGAAATTACCATAATAACACTTGATAAGAAGAACAACCAATAAGATACCATATTTAAGAAACCAGATGCCATATCTCTAGCACCAATCTGTAATGGAATTAATAAGTTACTAAAAGTTCCACTTAAACCAGCGGTTAGCACAAAGAAAACCATTATTGTACCATGAATAGTTACTAATGCCAGATAGATATCAGCATCCATAACACCGTTTGGTGCCCATTTTCCTAATAAAGCCTCAAAAATAACATTTGGTTCTTCTGGCCATGCGAGTTGAATACGGAAGACTAAAGACATTAATATTCCTATAACACCCATTATAGTGCCCGTGATAAGGTATTGTTTGGCAATCATTTTGTGATCTTGACTAAATATGTATTTAGTCACAAACGTTTCTTTATGATGATGTCCGTGGTCGTCGTGAGCGTGAGTATCTGCGTGTGCTGACATAATCTATTTTCGTTTTTCTTTTTGAATTAGTTAATTAGAGAATTCTTGAAGTTCTTCTGCTCCTTTAACCAAGCATTGTATTCTTCTTCAGTTTCAACTACAATTTTCATTTGCATATTGTAATGAGATTTACCACAAATTTTGTTACAAAGTAAAAGGTAATCAAACTCATAAGGATCTAAAGGATCTCCACCTTCTCCTATTAATTTTTTACTTTTTTCTAATCTAATTTCATTTATATTCTTTACTTTTTCCTGTATCTGAGGTGTTTGCCTCATATCAGCAGTAGTAACTGTAGGAGTAAACCCAAACTGCGTAATCATACCAGGGACACAGTTCATTTGTGCTCTGAAATGTGGCATATATGCTGAATGTAATACATCCTGCGAACGCATTTTAAATAATACAGGCTTTCCAACAGGTAAATGTAACTCAGTAGTTATAATATCGTCTTGAGCATTAGGATCAGACTCATCTACACCTAATATGTTCGCGCGATCTATATCAATTAATCGCACATTTGCTTTGCCTAAAGTATTATCGGTACCGGCATATCTGGCTTTCCAATTAAACTGTTGCGCATAGAGTTCTACAACCAATGGATCTTCACTTTCATCAACACCCATAACGTTAATCCAAGTATTTAGCCCCCATATTACTAGTCCTGCTAAAACGATTACAGGAATTATCGTCCAGATAAATTCAAGTTTATTATTATCAGCAAAGAATAAGGCTTTTTTACCTTTCTCACCTTTATATTTAAAAGCATAATAATGCAAGAGAAACTGGGTAACTGTCTGCACGAAAAAAATAACTATCAACGTTACAACCATTAGATTATCAATCGTTGGTCCGTGCTCTGAAGCAGAATTAGAAAGTAATGGTAAATCTCCCCACTTAACAATTGAAACAATAGTAATTACATAAATGAAAGCTAAAAAGCCCATCATTAAATAACCATTAATCGCGTTGTCCTTATCTGAGGCTACTCCCGCCGTAGAACCTTCGTTTTTAGCTTGTGCCAAATCGAAAATCTTTACCATCTGCCAAATGGCTATGAGGATAAATACTAAAACTATAATTGTTAATAAAGCAGTCATTGTTATCAGTCGTCTTTATTTATATCTTAATTAATAATGAAAATCTTCACTTTCCTTTCTAAAAGGATACCCTTTTACAAGCAAAGGTGCTTTTGTTAAAGCTGTAAATACTATAAAAATGAATAAACCAGCAAATAATAATATTGAACCTATTTCCGGAATACCAATAAACCATCTGTCTCCTACAGTTGCAGGCATAATCATATTGAACACATCAATATAATGACCAAATAAAATTACTAAGCCTGTCATAACTACAAACCAAGGAATACGCTTATAGTCGGCATTCATCAACATTAAAATAGGAAATACAAAATTTAACACTACCATACCTAAGAATGGTAATTTATAATCTTCAAAGCGTGTTACAAAATAAGTTACTTCTTCTGGGATGTTTGAATACCAAATAAGCATAAATTGAGAAAACCAAAGGTACGTCCAGAAAATACTCATTGCAAACATAAATTTTGCAACATCGTGAAGGTGGTTTTCGTTTACAAACTCTAAATACCCACGAGATTTTAGATATATTGAAATTAATGCAATCACCGTAATACCACTAACGAACATACTTGCAAAAACATACCATCCAAATAAGGTTGAAAACCAATGAGGATCTACGCTCATAATCCAATCCCAAGACATCATAGATTCTGTATAAATAAAGAATACTAAGAAACCTGCAGCTATACGGAACGATTTTTTAAAGTTCTTATTATCTTCTGCTGTATCTTGAGCGATTGAAAATTTACGTGCAAAATGACGGTATAAGGACCACCCAGCAATAAATATTACACCACGAATTGCAAATCCTGTAAGACTTAACCAACCAGATTTACCTTGAATTAGTTTATCGTGAGCTACAACTTCTGGGTCCATCCAAATAAATAAATTGTAATGCCCAATAGTTCCGGACGCTATAGCTATTAAAAGAACAATTACTGCTCCAGGTAAAAGATAGGCGGTAATACCTTCCATAACTCTAAATAATACCGGGGACCAGCCTGCTTGTGAAGCAATTTGAATAGCATAAAACGCCAACACTCCTAATGCAATCATCATAAAGAAAAATGCAGCAACATATAAAGCTGCCCATGGTCTATTATGAATTTGGTGCATAACATGTTCGGCATGTTCGTCACCATGATGGGCATCCTCCTTATGTTCCGCAGCCGTTGCATGAGCATCATGATCTTCATGTGATTCAGCAACTGCATGAGTGGCCTCTTCCGCATGACCGCCATGATGTGATGCTTCCTCTGCAAGCATTACTTTTACGTCTTCTAAAGATTTGTGAGATGTCATAAAACCATATCCTACACCTAATGCTCCTAGTATTACAAGGATGATAGAAAATGTCTTTAATTTATTTGAAAATGTATACATATCTATATAATCTTATCTTCTTACTTTTCTAAATCTGCTTTTAACTTTAAAACGTAAGACACAACTTGCCAACGCTCTTCTTCGTTTAATTGATTTGCGTAACTTCCCATAGCGTTCTTACCATAATAAATAGTATGGTAAATACTACCTGCGTTAATTGCTCTACCAGCATCATCATAACTAGGAATACCTAATATCTTTTCGCGCTTCACCAATTTACCTTGTCCGTCACCTTTATTACCATGGCAAATACCACAATAAATATCGTATAATTCTTTACCTCTTTCTAAATCAATCTGCGTAGAATCTAATGGTGTTCTTAATGTTGCCTTAGCGAATTCATAACCTTCGGTTGAATTTTCTATATCAAAAGGCACAAAACCTCTCGGAATACTTCCTTCTGCAGGTGTTCTGGCAGCCATACCGTTTTCGTAAAGCTCATTTTCCCCGTAGGTCTCATAACCTACAGATTCGTACATATTAGGCATATATTGATAGTTTGGTGCAGTATCTTTTTTACACGATACAGCAACAAAAACAACTGCCGCTACTAAAATTTTGATTAAGCTCTTCATAATTATATTAATGCGCTTCTTTATCTACTAAATTAACTTCAACTGCTCCAGTTTCTACAAGTAAACTTTGTAATTCACTTTCATTACCATGAACAGCTATTTCCATTAAAAAATGATCATCTGTTGTTCTAGGATCTGGGTTTTCACCTTTTTTAAAGGGCCACATTCTACTTCTAAGGTAAAACGTTATTACCATTAAATGTGCTGCAAAAAACACAGTAAGCTCGAACATAATTGGCACAAATGCGGGCATATTTTCTATGTAACTAAAACTTGGTTTACCTCCAATATCTTGAGGCCAATCTTCAATCATAATAAAATTCATCATTACGATTGCAACTGTTAGTCCCACCAAACCATATAAAAATGCCGTTATAGCAATACGTGTTGGTGCAAGTCCCATAGCTTTGTCTAAACCATGTACAGGAAAAGGTGTATATATTTCTTCAATGTGATGCTTTTCTGCCTTAACCTTTTTTACGGCCGACATTAATATATCATCATCAGTATAGATAGCGTGAATAACTTTTGAAGCTTCCATTGACTATAATTAGTTTATTAATTTTTTAGCTTGTCCAGACCAATCATCACGTTCTGCTCTTCCTGGGAAAGAACCTGTAATACTGTCTAGCAAATCATATTCTTTTTTGGTCATTTTACTTACCTGAAGGAATGTATAAATACCAATACTGTTTAAAACCTCTTCCATTTTTGGTCCCACACCACTAATCTTCTTTAAATCATCGGCTGTTTGAGTTGATGGATCGAATGTACCTATGCTTCCCAACAGTGCACTTGTCATTTCAGACTTATCTCCTTCAATAACTGTTGGCTTCGGTTCCGTTGCAATAACATGAGACACCTTAGCTGATGTTCTAGCATCAGCACCTGTTCCCACTAAACTCTTACCTGCCTCTCTTAAGTTCTTGTATCTTTCACCAGAGGATTTTAATATTGTTTTTACCTCCGCCTGCGCAATCACTGGGAATGTTCTTGAGTATAATAGGAACAATACAAAAAAGAATCCAATAGTGCCAATGAAAATCCCAATATCTACAAAGGTTGGAGAAAACATCGTCCATGATGATGGTAAGTAATCTCTATGCAATGATGTTACAATAATTACAAAACGTTCAAACCACATCCCAATGTTTACTACAATTGAGATAAAGAACGAAAACATAATACTTGTTCTTAACTTTTTAAACCACATAAATTGTGGAGAAAATACGTTACAAGACATCATCATCCAATAGGCCCAAGCATAAGGACCTGTTGCTCTATTTAAGAATGCGTATTGTTCGTACTCAACGCCTGAATACCATGCTATAAATAACTCTGTGATATAAGCCACACCTACTATAGAACCTGTAATCATAATTACAATGTTCATCAATTCAATATGCTGTACAGTGATGTAGTCTTCAAGGTTACACACTTTTCTCATAATAATTAAAAGTGTATTTACCATGGCAAAACCAGAGAAAACAGCACCAGCAACGAAATACGGTGGGAAAATTGTGGTATGCCATCCTGGAATTACCGAAGTGGCAAAATCGAAGGATACAATAGTGTGTACAGAAAGTACAAGTGGTGTTGCTAAACCTGCTAGCACTAAAGACACCTCTTCAAAACGCTGCCAATCTTTAGCACGACCAGACCATCCAAAACTTAATAATGAGTAAATTTTCTTTTGAAAAGGCCTAATTGCTCTATCACGTAACATTGCAAAATCCGGTAATAATCCCGTCCACCAGAAAACTAATGATACCGATAAATAGGTAGATATTGCGAACACATCCCAAAGTAGGGGTGAGTTAAAATTTACCCATAAGGAGCCAAATTGGTTTGGTATTGGTAATACCCAATACGCCAACCAAGGGCGACCCATGTGAATAATTGGAAACAAACCCGCTTGAACTACCGAGAAGATAGTCATCGCTTCTGCAGAACGGTTAATAGCCATTCTCCATTTTTGACGGAATAATAAAAGTACTGCAGAAATTAATGTTCCTGCATGACCGATACCTACCCACCAAACAAAGTTGGTAATATCCCAAGCCCAGTTTACTGTTTTGTTTAAACCCCAAGTTCCAATACCTGTGGAAACTGTGTAAATGATACATCCAATTCCCCAAAGAAAGGCTGCTAGAGCAATACCAAATACTATCCACCATTGCTTATTGGCTCTTCCTTCAACAGGTTTTGCTACATCCACAGTAACGTCGTGGTATGACTTTTCACCTGTAACTAAAGGTCTTCTAATAGGTGCTTCGTAATGAGACGCCATAATTATATAATTGATTCTTTAATTAGATTATACTTCGGTTGTATTTCTCACCTTGGTATGGTACATCACGTTTGGTTTTGTCCCAACGTGCTCTAACAAGTGATACATACGTTTATCTTCTGTAAGTTTTGCAACTTTACTATCTTTATCATTGATGTCTCCAAACACCATCGCACCATTGTGACATGCCGCAGAACAAGCTGTTTGAAATTCTCCATCCTTAATTTTTCGTCCGTCACGTTTTGCATCAAGAATTGTTTTTTGTGTTTTTTGAATACACATAGAACATTTCTCCATAACACCTCTTGAACGTACAACAACATCTGGATTCAATACCATACGACCTAGGTCATCATTCATGTAATAATCAAACTCATCATTACCGCTGTACAAGAACCAGTTAAAGCGACGTACTTTATAAGGACAGTTGTTTGCACAATATCTAGTACCTACACAACGATTGTACGCCATATGATTCTGCCCTTGACGACTATGCACAGTTGCAGCAACGGGACAAACCGTTTCACAAGGTGCATGATTACAATGCTGACACATTACTGGCTGAAAAGACACCTGAGGATTAGCTGATGGGTCTTCCATTTCACCAAATCCGCCTAAAGATCCTTTATCACCCCATAATCCAGAAAATTCATCTTTCTTAGTATTATCAGCTTCAAACGACTCATCGGATGAGTAATACCTATCAATACGCAACCAATGCATATCTCGGCTACGACGCACTTCAGTTTTACCTACAACAGGCACATTGTTTTCAGAATGACATGCAATAACACAAGCACCACAACCTGTACAGGCATTTAAATCGATTGACAGGTTAAAATGATGCCCTATTGAACGATCAAATTCATCCCATAAATCAACTTCTGGAGACGTAACTGGCGTTTCCTCATGATTCAAAGATACTTTTGGAACAGGGTTCCAATATTCTTTATCTTTTGTATTAAATATCTCTAATGTAGTTTCTTTAATAATATCGCCACGACCCATTAGCGTATTGTGCAATTGTACACAAGCGAACTCATGTTCACCTGAAACAGCCTCAATAGTTACATTTTGAACATTATTAAAGTTGTGATATAACGCATAAGCGTTAACCCCCGTTTGCATTTCTTCTTTTAAACCAATGGTTCTGCCATAACCGAATGCCAAACCAACCGAACCTTTTGCTTGTCCGGGCTGAATGATAACTGGAGCAGTTACAGATACACCATTTACAGTAACTTTTGCGTAGTTACTATTTAATGCACCATTAGCAACGTTGGTGTTAGTTAGACCTAATTCGCTAGCATCAGCTTTAGATACTGTTAAATAGTTATCCCAAGATGTTCTAGTAATTGGATCTGGAAACTCTTGTAACCATGGGTTATTTGCTTGCTGCCCATCACCCATGCCAATTTTAGGATATAGCGTTAATTCTAAACCATTAGATTTGGCTCCTGCCACTAATGTTTGAGCTGCCGCTACACCTGAAACAACCTCTTCAGTTTCTGTATTAGTAGTTTTAGATTCTAACACATCTATATCATCTAATTCAGCAACCTCACTTACAAAGAAACCATCATGTAATGCTTGGTTAAATGAAGTACCATTAAGGATGTCTTCATTCCAAATTAGCTTAATATAATCGCTGTAAGATTGATCATTATTGGTCCACGCTAATAACGCGTCCTGAAACTGTCTTGTATCAAATAAAGGACGAATTGTTGGCTGTGTTAAGGCATAATGCCCTACTTTAATTTCCGCATCACCCCATGACTCTAAATAATGAGGCGCTGCTGCAATATATTGTGTTTGAGTAGACGTTTCATCTTCTTTCATTGAAAACGCTACAGATAATTCTGTTTTCTTCAATCCTTCAGCAAAATCTGCTGCATTAGCAAGAGTATATAAAGGGTTTACACCACTCATGATAATGGCCCCAACTTTTCCAGCATTCATATCTGCCACAAGTTGCATAACATCTTCTACACTACCTTGTCTAGTTTTTATCGCTGTTTTGGTGTTGAAAGCCTTACTTGCCAAGTACTCATTAATCTCTAATACTACAGTTTGTGCATTTACATCCTGAATTCCTGTAACAACAACACCTTTACTTCCTGCTTTTTTCAATTGCGCTGCTGCACTTTTTACAGCTGCCTCAACTTGTTCTGGCAAACCATTAACAGTAACATTATTTCCTGTTACTAAACTATAAATTTTGGCTAGTGCCAGTTTTTGTTGGGTTGGTGTTAACGAAACACGTTTATCTGCATTAGCCCCTGTTAAAGACATATTAGATTCAAACTGAATATGACGAGACATTTTACCGTGATCTGGCACTCTGTTTTTTGAATATCCAGCATCAAAGCCACCACCCTGCCAATCTCCTAAGAAGTCCGCACCAAAGGAAACAATGGTCATAGCTTCTGAAAAGTCATAATCAGCCAAACCTCTTTTTCCATATTTTTTCTGAAACGCATCTGTGGCAGCTGATTCTGAAATAGCATCATAAACCACATGACGCACATTACCATATTCCTCTTTGAAATCCGCTATCAGATTTCTTGTTGATGGACTAGCATAAGTTTGTGTTAGCAGCACTATTTCCTTATCAGAACCTTTTAGGCTTTCTAAAACCTTAGTTGTTTCAGTATCGAAATCACTCCAAGAAATATCTTGTCCGTCTTTTTTAGGTCCTTTAACTCTTAAACTATCGTAAAGACCTAAAACTGAAGCATTAACCCTAGCATTAGCACTACCATTGGTAGTAGCCATTGCATTATTTTCTATTTTTATGGGACGCCCTTCTCGGGTTTTTACTAAAACACTTGCAAAATCAAAACCATCAGCAATTGTTGTTGCGTAATAATTTGCAACTCCAGGAATAATCTCTGTAGGTTGAACTACGTAGGGTATTGATTTTTTTACAGGTCCTTCACATGCTGCCAATGAAGCAGCAGCAGTCGTAAAACCAACATACTTTAAGAAATCACGACGCGTTGTTGAAGTAGCCTCTAATGTATCTTTATCACCTAAAAATTCATCAGTAGGAATTTCTTCAACAAATTCATTTTGTTTTAGCGTCTCAACAATAGAGCTATTTTCGTTTAGCTCTTCAACACTTTTCCAGTATTTCTTGTTTGATGACATATTGTTTACTAGTTATTAGTTGATGGTTGTTAGTTGTTAGTTTCTTTTGACTAAAAACCGTTACTTTTTAATTATTAATAGTGACACTTACCACATTCTAAACCACCCATTTGTGCAGCAGTTAAATTCTCTACACCATATTTTTTGGATAATTCTTCGTGAATTTTTTCGTAATAAGCATTATCTTTTACTGCAACGTTTGTTTCTCTATGACAGTTAATACACCAGCCCATAGTTAATGGCGAATATTGATACATTACTTCCATTTCCTCTACAGGACCATGACATGTTTGACACTCTACTCCAGCAACTGTAACATGTTGTGAGTGGTTAAAATATGCAAAATCTGGCAGGTTATGTATTCTTATCCATTTAACAGGTTTAGTTTCTCCCGTATATTTTTGATTTTCATCATCCCATCCCGCAGCAGCATAAAGCTTTTTGATCTCAGCATTATAATCAACACCATACTCCTGTAATCCTTCTTGCTGAGTCTCTTCTGCAACTTGGTAAATGGACTTGTGACAATTCATACATACATTAAGCGAAGGAATACCTGAATGCTTACTCACTCGTGCCGAGGAATGACAGTATTTACAGTCGATACCATTTTCTCCTGCATGAATTCTATGCGAGTAATGAATAGGCTGTATTGGTTCGTAACCTTGATCCACTCCTATTTGAGATAAATAACCATATACAAAGTAAGCACTTGATAACAAGAAAAAGATCGCCACAACAATCATTAAAAATTGATTTTGCACAAACGCTTTCCAAAGAGGTCTTCTAGTAGATTCTGGTAAATCTATATTTTGTGCCTGTGCAAAACGACGTAATGTTTTGTTCACTAAGTACAATCCGAGAGCTAATAAAATAAAAAGAATTGCAAGCGCCCCAAGTATTATCTCGTTTGAAATACCTCCGGCACTAGTACTAGCATCTTGCGCAGCCGCAGGAGCTGCAGCAGCGGCAGGTGCTTTCTTCTCTTCTGCTGTATAGGCTAAAATATTATTTAAATCATCATCCGATAACTGTGGAAAAGCGGTCATTGCAGCACCACCATACTCATTATAAATCTTATTTGCATAAGTGTCCCCAGACTTGATAACTCCAGCACTATTGCGAATCCAAGCATATAACCACTCTCTATCTAGACCTTCTTCTTCTGATAAACGCGTTTCTACATTACGTAATGCAGGACCCGTCATCTTTTTATCTAATTGGTGACAAGCCGCACAATTGGCATTAAATAAAGCTTTTCCTTTTGCTGGGTCTCCTTCCTGAGCCGATATCGATGTAGTAAACGCTAATAATACAATTAAGCCTAAATGAAGAATAGAGTTGCTTAATCTTCGGTGTATCACCTGTTTCATATTGTTAGTTATATTAACTTCTAAACTTTGGTATGATTTTTTCATAAATATAGTGAAAAAACGCAGTTATAAAATCTCAGGCAAAAGTAATACTTAAAGTCGATTCGCAAAATGTTAGCGAACTGTTAATTGTTAATTTAGAGCAATTCTAAATAATAAAATGACCAATGTTTTAGTTTATGTCGTATATATTTGTATAAGTTATTTAAAAACAAAAACTATGTATGTTAAAAACAGCTATCTTTCTTTACTTCTAGTGGTTTTCTTGTTCGGTTTTGGGCATTCTCAAGAAGGTAAAGTCACTATAAATCAGGACGAAAGAATTCCCGAACTTTTAGAATTAAAAAAGCAAATGAACCGAGACGAAACTAGTTCTCGGCGCTATAAAATTCAGGTGTATTCTGGAAACAGAAATGGTGCGCAAAACGCCCAAAATGATTTTGCTGATACTTTTGGAGAATGGCGACCGGTGATGCATTACGAAACACCTAATTTTAAAGTTTGGGCTGGTAATTTTAGCACACGTTTAGAAGCCGATAGAGCTTTGAAACGAATAAAACTTAAATTTCCTTCAGCCTTTATTTTTAAACCCAAGAAAAAGAATTAAACAAAAAAAGCGAACTTAAAAGTTCGCTTTTTTTGTATTGAAACTATATTTATTTTAATTTCTTTTTTACCTCAACTTCGTGGAAGGCCTCAATTATGTCACCTTCTTTAATGTCGTTGTAATTCTTCACTTGCATACCACAATCGTAACCTTTGGATACTTCCTTAACATCATCTTTAAATCGTTTTAATGATGACAATTCACCTGTATGTACAACAACACCATCTCTAATTAAACGTACACCCGAGTTTCTAAATATTTTACCATTGGTTACCATACAACCAGCAATACTTCCAATTTTAGAGACTTTAAACACTTGTCTTATTTCTGCAGTACCAGTAACCTCTTCCTTCAACTCTGGAGACAACATGCCTTCCATCGCATCCTTAAGATCATTAATGGCATCATAGATAATAGAATATGTTCTAATATCTATTTCTTCCTTATCAGCTATATCTCTAGCGTTTCCAACAGGACGCACGTTAAACCCAACAATAATCGCATCTGATGCAGACGCTAACAACACATCACTTTCAGTAATGGCACCCACACCTTTATGTAGAATATTCACTTGGATTTCTTCGGTAGATAATTTTTGGAATGAATCTGTTAATGCTTCTACAGAACCATCCACATCACCTTTAAGTATAATGTTTAATTCTTGGAAATCTCCTAAAGCAATACGGCGACCAATTTCATCAAGTGTGATATGACGTTGCGTTCTTACAGATTGTTCACGCTGTAATTGCGAACGTTTTGCTGCAATTTGTTTCGCCTCACGCTCGTCTTCAAATACATTGAACTTATCACCCGCTTGTGGCGCACCATCTAAACCTAGGATAGATACTGGTGTTGATGGGCCAGCTTCCTTAATATCGTTGCCCCTTTCATCATGCATTGCTTTAACCTTACCACTGTGCTGACCTGCTAGCACGTAGTCGCCTACGCGAAGCGTGCCTGCTTGAACTAAAATTGTAGACACATATCCACGTCCTTTATCTAAAAATGCTTCAACCACAGTACCTACCGCAGGCTTGTCAGGATTAGCTTTTAATTCTAACAACTCTGCTTCAAGCAATACTTTTTCTAACAACTCCTTTACGCCAGTTCCAAACTTTGCCGAAATATCATGTGATTGGATTTTTCCACCCCAATCTTCTACCAGTAAGTTCATGTTGGCTAATCCTTCCTTTATTCTATCAGGATTTGCATCTGGTTTATCTATTTTATTTATTGCAAATACAATGGGTACTCCAGCAGCTTGCGCATGCGAAATAGCCTCTTTTGTTTGCGGCATGATATCATCATCCGCAGCAGCAACAACAATTGCAATATCTGTAACCTGAGCACCACGTGCACGCATTGCCGTAAACGCTTCGTGACCAGGCGTATCTAAGAATGCTATTTTTTGCCCGCTATCCAGTGTTACACCATAAGCACCAATATGTTGTGTAATTCCACCGGACTCTCCTGCGATAACATTTTCTTCACGGATGTAATCTAGAAGCGATGTTTTACCATGATCCACGTGTCCCATTACTGTAACAATAGGAGCGCGCGGTTTTAAATCTTCCGGCTTATCTTCAACCTCCTCTATTGATTCTTCAATATCTGCAGTAACGAATTCTACTTCATAACCAAACTCTTCAGCAACAATAGATAAGGTTTCAGCATCTAAACGCTGATTCATAGTTACCATCATCCCCAAGGACATACATGCCGAAATAATCTCGGTTACACCAACATCCATCATGGTAGCCACCTCACTTGCCGTAACAAACTCTGTTACTTTAAGTACTTTACTTTCTGCTGCCTCTGCTTGTAATTCCTTTTCGGTTTGATCTCTATGTTGATCTCTTTTTTCTCTTCGGTATTTTGCGCCTTTCCCTTTTGAAGATTTTCCTTGTAATTTTTCAAGTGTTTCACGCACTTGTTTTTTTACATCTTCTTCACTAGGTTCTTCCTTAACTGAACTGCGACGCCCCTTTCCTTTAAATCTATCATTGCGGTTACCTCCAGTTCTTTGTCCTGGTCCAGCTTGTCCGCCTGGACTAGCTTTACTAATACGGCGACGTTTTTTCTTAGCATCACCAGATTTGGCATCACCCTTTTTCTCTTCTTTTTTCTTTTTAGGCTTATTAAATTGAGATAAGTCAATTTTATCTCCAGCAATTTTAGGGCCTGTAAGTTTTTGATATTGTGTTTTTACCTTTTCATCAGGCGTCACTAACTCACCATCTACAACAACTTTTTTAGGAGTTTCTTTGGCAGCAGCCGGTTTTTCCTCAACAACTTTTGCTGCAGGTTTCTCTTCTTTTTTTGGTGTAGCTTCTTTTGCTTCTATTACAGGAACAGGTTTTTCTGCTTGCTTTTCTACTGGTTTTTCTGCCGGTTTTTCTGCTGGCTTTTCCGCAGCTTTTTTACCATCTAAATCTATTTTTCCAACAGTTTTAGGGCCAGAAAGTGTTTTAGCAGCCTTAACCACCTCTTCTTGCTGCGCTTTTTCAATGGCTTCTTGAGCTTTTTGCTTTTCTTCCAGCTCTTTTTCACGTTTAATACGTAGATCTTCCTTTTCCTTTAGCTTAGCTTCACTAACTTTTTGCGACCTCATTTTCTTGTTTGCATCCGTCTCAAACTCATCTGCCAAAACATTATATGTTTCCTCAGATATTTTTGTTGTAGGACGCTTCTCTATTTCTATGCCTTTGGAATCTAAAAATTCCACAGCACGATCTAAAGAAATATTCAGTTCGCGTAAAACTTTATTTAATCTAATTGTGTCAGCCATAAATTGCCTTTAAAATCTCAAATATACTATGAATACCTATACTGTTAAAACTTCTTTTAATTTAACTTAAGTATTACTCTTCGAATTCTTCCTTAAGAATTCTAATAACATCATTAATTGTTTCTTCTTCTAAATCAGTACGTTTAACTAAATCGTCAACATCTTGCTCTAGAACACTCTTTGCGGTATCTAACCCCGCTTTACTGAATTCTTGAATGATCCAATCTTCTATTTCGTCTGAGAATTCGCTTAACTCCACATCCTCTTCTGCGCCTTCTCTAAATACATCAATTTCATAACCTGTTAATTGGCCTGCCAAACGAATGTTATGACCTCCTCTACCAATAGCTTTACTTACTTCCTCTGGCTTTAAAATTACCTCGGCTCGCTTCGCTTCTTCATCAATTTTAATAGAAGTTACACGCGCAGGACTTAATGCTCTTGTAATGAACAATTGCAGATTATTTGTATAATTGATAACATCAATGTTTTCATTTCCTAACTCACGCACAATGCCATGAATTCTAGAACCTTTCATTCCAACACATGCACCAACAGGGTCTATTCTATCATCATAAGAATCTACAGCTACTTTTGCTTTTTCACCAGGAATCCTTACTACTTTTTTAATGGTAATTAAGCCATCAAACACCTCTGGTATTTCTTGTTCGAATAATTTCTCAAGGAATACTGGGGAGCTTCTAGACATAATAATAGTAGGCTTTGCTCCTTTTAGTTCAACAGAATCAATTACACCTCTAACATTGTCTCCTTTTCTAAAGAAATCTGAAGGGATTTGCCTGTCTTTTGGCAATACAATTTCATTACCTTCATCGTCTAGCAAAATTACAGCACGGTGACGAATATGGTGTACCTCTGCCGTATAAATCTCTCCTACTAAATCCTTAAACTGTTTGTAGATTATGGTATTATCGTGCTCATGAATCTTTGAAATTAGGTTTTGGCGCAATGCTAAAATAGCACGTCTTCCTAAATCTACTAATTTTACCTCTTCTGATACATCTTCGCCAACTTCAAAATCTGGCTCTATCTTTCTTGCTTCGCTTAAGGAAATCTCTTGGTTTTCATCTTCAACCTCACCATCAGCAACCACTACACGGTTTCTCCAAATTTCCAAATCTCCTTTGTCTGGATTTACAATAATATCAAAATTATCGTCATCTCCAAATTTTCGTTTTAAAGCGCTTCTAAAAACATCTTCTAAAATCGCCATTAGCGTAACACGATCTATTAACTTATCGTCTTTGAATTCTGAAAAAGATTCAATTAACGCAACATTCTCCATAACTCTACTTGAATTAAAATTTAATCATAACTTTTGCTTCTACAATATCGTCGTAAGCCACATGGGCTTGTTTTTTTACAGTAACCTTGCCTTTTCCTACGGGTTTTGGCACTCTAGTTTTCCACTCTAATAGTATGTTGTCATCGCTAGCCTCAGCCAAAACACCTTCTATATTGTCAGAAGAGGTTTTAACCTTTAAGGTCCTGTTTATATGTCTTTTGTACTGCCTCTTATTTACCAAAGGCGATGCTGCACCTGCCGACATCACTTCTAAAGAAAAATCTTGTTCTTCTCTATCCAAATTATGTTCAATCGCTCTGCTTAAAAACATGCAGTCTTCAACCAACACGCCGTTGTCGCCATCTACAATAACTTTAATATGATTCGCTTCATTAACGTTAAAGTCTATCAAAAACAAATCTGGACGTTCTATTAACGCCGTATCCAACAACTCTTGTACTTTGTTTTTAAACATTTTAGTATAAAAAGAGGGGACTTTCCGTCCCCTCATAATTTAATTTCGCCTTTTCAACGGCGCAAATATAACATATTAAATTGATTTTTAAAGAATTTATATCTATTTTTATCTTGTACTCATGTTAACTTTTCTGTCTGCTAACAAAAGGCAAAAACCTTTCAATAATGAAAAAAATACTTGTTCCAACCGATTTTTCCGATCAAGCTGAAAAAGCCTTAGAAGTAGCCGCACAACTAGCCAAACAATACCATTGTGAAATTTACTTATTAAATGTCTTAGATTTACCTTTACATGAGGTTGACCCATTAAAAGGCTACAACGATTTACCCGAAGCTGTATTCTTTATGAAGTTGGCACATAAAAAGTTTGAAGCCTTATTAAAAAAAGAGTATTTGAAAGGTATTACTGTTCATGAAACCGTTGAATTTCATGACATTTACAAAGCTATAAATCAAGTATGCAAAAAAAACAGTATTGATTTAATTATTATGGGGTCTCATGGTACTAGTGGGTTTAAGGAATTACTTATCGGGTCTAATACCGAAAAAGTAGTACGCTCATCACAAACACCAGTACTCGTTGTAAAACAACGCCATGAGGCCTTTAAGGTAGAGCATTTTGTATTTGCTTCAGACTTTAAAGAGGAATCTAAAGTACCTTTTTTAAAAGCTCTAAAATTTGCTGAATTATTTAATGCTGAAATGCATCTGCTAATGGTGGTTACCGCCAATAAATTTGTAACAACGGCTAAAGCAAAGGATAGAATTCAAGGGTTTTTAGACACTGTAACCCATAATTTCTGTACTATTCATATTTACAACGATGAAACTATAGAAAAAGGCATCATGAACTTTTCTCAATCGGTGAATGCCGACTTAATTGGCATGAGCACTCATGGACGCCAGGGGTTATCGCACTTCTTTAACGGCAGTATTAGTGAAGATTTGGTAAATCATGCAAAACGACCTGTGATAACATTTAAGATTTAAAACAACTACAGACTATGTAATTAGCTGAATTACTGCACTAATACTATTAAATAATTAGTATTGATATTAGTGTAACTGCTAATAAATTGTACTTTTGCACCCTAAAATATTTCGTAACTCTTAAAATTAGTATAGCATGCAACTGTACAATACATTAAGTGCGAAAGAAAGAGCTGAATTAATCGAGAAAGCAGGCAAAGATCGATTAACACTTTCTTTTTATCAATATGCCAAAATTAAAAACCCTCAAGATCTTAGGGACCAACTATTTATCGCGTGGAACAACCTAGATGTTCTGGGGCGGATTTATGTGGCGAACGAAGGCATAAATGCACAATTATCACTTCCTGCCGATAGATTTCAAGAATTTAAATCTCATTTAGACACCTTTGATTTTTTAAAAGCTATCAGGTTGAATATTGCCATTGAGCAAGACAATATGTCGTTTTTAAAACTAAAAGTTAAGGTGCGGCACAAAATTGTGGCCGATGGTTTAAACGACGACACTTTTGATGTTACCAATAAAGGTGTGCATGTTGGGGCAGATAAATTCAACGAACTTATTGATGACGAAAACACTGTTTTAGTGGATATGCGAAACCATTACGAGAGTGAAATTGGCCATTTTAAGAATGCCGTAACACCAGATGTTGATACGTTTAGAGAATCTTTGGATATCATTGAGGATGATTTAAAGGCACATAAAGAGGACAAGAATTTAGTAATGTACTGCACAGGCGGTATTAGATGCGAAAAGGCCAGTGCCTATTTTAAGCACAAGGGTTTTAAAAATGTGTTTCAGTTAGAAGGAGGTATTATTGAGTACACTAGACAGGTGAAATCTCAAAACCTTGAAAACAAGTTTATTGGTAAAAACTTTGTGTTTGATGAACGCAGAGCGGAAAAAATTAGTGATGATGTCATTGCACAATGCCATCAATGTGGCGCTCCATTTGATGTGCACACTAATTGCGCCAACGATGCGTGCCATTTGTTATTCATTCAGTGTGATACTTGTAAAGAAGAAATGGATAATTGTTGTTCTAGCACTTGCAAAGCGATTAATGCACTACCCTACGAAAAACAAAAAGAATTACGAAAAGGCCAAGGCAATAGTAATGATATCTTTAAAAAAGGACGAGCAGACCATTTGCCATATAAAAAGGATTTAAGGAATATTTTTGAGACTTTAAAAATTGATAATCCAAAAATCTAAGTTATGCAAAAGATAGAATTAATGGCACCCGCCGGAAATTTTGAGTCGTTACAGGCTGCATTAGATAATGGTGCAGACTCGGTGTATTTTGGTGTAGAACAATTGAATATGCGTGCTAGGGCATCCATAAACTTTACTTTAGATGACCTTGATGAAATTTCAAAACGATGTAAGGCAAATAATGCAAGGACATACTTAACCTTAAACACCATTATTTACGACCACGATTTATCTATCGTAAAAACCTTGATAAACAAAGCTAAAGAAGCTGATATCACTGCCGTAATTGCCATGGATCAGGCTGTAATTGCCGCGGCAAGGGCTGTTGGTATGGAAGTGCATGTTTCTACGCAAATTAATATCACTAATATTGAAACGGTAAAATTCTACGCTATGTTTGCCGATACCATGGTATTAAGTCGTGAGTTGAGCTTACGCCAAATAAAAAAGATTACCGAGCAGATTGAAAAAGAGCAACTAAAAGGCCCTTCAGGAAGATTAATAGAGATAGAAATTTTTGGACATGGCGCACTTTGTATGGCTGTTTCAGGAAAGTGTTACATGAGTTTGCATTCTCAAAATTCATCGGCAAACCGGGGTGCTTGTAAACAAAATTGCAGAAAAAAATATACGGTTATAGATCAGGAAACTGGTTTTGAAATGGAGTTGGATAATGAATACATTATGTCTCCAAAAGATTTGTGTACTATTGATATTTTAGACCAAGTGGCCGATGCTGGCATTAAAGTATTGAAAATTGAAGGCAGAGGGCGCGCACCAGAATATGTTGCAAAAGTTATTAAATGCTACCGAGAAGCTATTGATAGTATTGCAAACGGCACTTATGATAAACAGGAAGTAGTTTCTTGGATGAAAACTCTTGAAACCGTTTATAATCGTGGTTTTTGGAATGGATATTATTTGGGGCAAAAACTAGGCGAATGGAGTAATGGTTCAGGTTCTCATGCCACACAAAAGAAAGTATACATTGGTAAAGGCGTGCATTTTTATACTAAGGCGAGTATAGGGGAATTTCAAATTGAAGCCTATTCTGTATCTATCGGCGACACTATTTTGATTACTGGACCAACCACGGGGGCAAAGGAAATGAAAATCACAGAAATGCTTGTTAATGATGCCAAATTACAAACGGCTAACAAGGACGATTCAATTACTATACCTTTAGAATTTAGAATTCGCCCATCGGATAAAATTTATAAAATTGTTGAAACCAAAGTTGAGGTTTAATGGTAGTAGTTACGTTACAACGCAATAAGTGTATTGGCTGCAATTATTGTGTGGAATTGGCACCACAACAGTTTCAAATGTCTAAAAAGGATGGAAAAAGCGTGTTGTTAAAATCTACTGATAAAAAAGGGTTTTTCACTTTAAAATCTAACGACGATTTAATTTATAACGATTGTGATAATGCGGCTAAAGCATGTCCTGTTAAAATTATTTCGGTAAAACAACGATAGATGCATTTTTAATCTATTATGAAGCTGCCAATATAAATTGATATATTAGCTCAAAAAAGTTAATGATTATTTATGAATATTTATAGTTTATTAAAAATCAATCAAAAGATTAAAAATCACCACGTGAAGTTTCTTGCGCTTTGGTTTTTGCATGTTTTTAAAAGACGGTACTTATCTGTTAATCTAGATCCAGTTTTAGCGTGTAATTTGAGGTGCAAAATGTGTTATTTTACGGATAAAGATTACGTTAAAAAACTAAAAGGACAATTTACTGATGATGAACTTAAAAGAGTAGCCAAAGTAGTTTTTAAAAGAGCCTTAAAACTCCAAATAGGATGTGGTACAGAACCAACTCTTTATAAAAATTTAGACGAATTGGTAAAACTAGCAAAACAGTACAACGTACCCTATATTTCTCTAACGACCAATGCAAATTTATTGAATTATCAAAGCGTTGAAAAACTCGTTAAAGCTGGATTAGACGAATTCACTATCTCTTTACATGGTGTGAAAAAAGAAAGTTATGAATATTTTATGGGAAAAGCTAATTATGAAAAATTCCATCAAGTATTCGATAGTTTTAAGCTTTTAAAGAAAAAGTATAATTTCAAGGTAAGAATAAACTATACTTTTAATAAAGACAACTTTGATGAATTGCAAGACTTGTTTACATATTTTGATGGGAAAAGCTTTGATTATCTTCAAATTAGACCAATTCAAAACCTTGGAGACACAGCTTATAACGATTTTGATATTAGCACACTCAAAAATAAATACCCCACTGTTTTTAAAAACTTAAAAGCATCATGTGAAGCAAATCATATTGTGTTAATGGCACCAAAGTCCATTTCTCAAATGAAAGAAACTAATACTGCCAGTTATTTATATAGGTATACGTACTGTTATGTTTCACCACAAGCGTTTTGGAGAAGTGATTTTAATTGGAAAAAGGAGACATTTGATGAGTATTCAAAACGAGTAGGATGGTCTAAGGAAATTATATCAAATATATTCAAAGATAAAACCGCATTGGAAACAACCCCCAACAAATTAAATTATGGTATTGAATAAATTATAAAGATTTTTAAGGTCTTTATATTAATCTTATATTTACATATTAAATTAATCTCTCATTAGAAACAGGGACAAAAATCAGGTATGAATCTTCATTCGTAATAATCTAATTATTAACGAATTCAATATATAACATATGGCTTGTGCAAGTTGCTCAACAAAAGACGGCTCTCCTAAGGGTTGCAAAAATAATGGTACTTGTGGAACAGACAGTTGTAATAAACTAACCGTTTTTGACTGGTTAGCCAACATGTCGCTTCCAAATGGCGAAACACCTTTTGATTGGGTGGAGGTGCGTTATAAAAACGGTAGAAAAGATTACTATAAAAACAGCGAAAATTTAACATTGAGCATTGGCGATATTGTAGCCACACAAGCGCAAGCAGGTCATGATATTGGCATGGTTACGCTTACGGGTGAATTGGTACGTGTGCAAATGAAACGTAAAAACGTTTCACCCGAAGGCGATGATGTTTTAAAGATATACAGAAAAGCTACTCAGAAGGATATTGATATTTGGCAAAAATCTAGAGATAAAGAGGAGCCCATGAAAGTCAAAGCACGTCAGTTTGCGATTGACTTAAAGTTACAAATGAAAATCTCAGATATTGAATTTCAAGGCGATGGTAGTAAAGCCACATTTTACTACACTGCCGAAGAACGTGTAGATTTTAGGGAACTTATAAAAGTATTTGCTCGCGAATTTAGAACGCGTATTGAAATGCGTCAAGTAGGTTTTCGTCAAGAAGCGTCACGCTTAGGAGGTATCGGCTCCTGTGGGCGCGAGTTATGCTGTTCTACTTGGCTGACTGATTTTCGTTCGGTAAGTACCTCGGCCGCACGTTATCAGCAATTATCTTTAAATCCTCAAAAATTAGCAGGCCAATGCGGAAAGCTTAAATGTTGTTTAAATTACGAGCTGGATGCTTATTTAGATGCATTAAAAGAATTTCCTAAAACCGATATAAAACTTAAAACGGAAAAAGGTATTGCAGTATGCCAAAAAACCGACATTTTTAAAGGTCACATGTGGTATGCCTATGAAGGCGAATGGATGAATTGGCATAAAATAACCGTACAACAAGCTAATGAAATTATAGAACTAAACACTCAAAATAAACCCGTAACCAGCCTTGAAGAATATGCCTTAGATTTAGCCGAAGATACTAAAGTTGAGTTTGAAAACGTTGTTGGACAAGACAGTTTAACCCGTTTTGATAGTCCAAAACGCCATAAAAAACGTAGAAATAATAGGCGCAAGGGGAATCAAGCAAATAAAAATAACCAAGGCAATAGAAAGCAGACGTCTAATAACAATACCAATCAAAATAAAAAAAGACGAAACAATAAAAAGAAACCGCAGAATGCTAAAAACAATCAAAAATAGCGCTCTAGTATTGGCATTGGTTTTTTGTTTCACATCTTGCGATAAACATCGTGTTTTTGATGCGTATAAAGCAGTACCAAATGCATGGCATAAAGACTCTATCGTAAGTTTTAAAATTAACCCACCAGATACTATTAACCCATATAATTTATTTGTAAACCTTAGAAATACTAACGCTTATAAATACAACAACTTATTTTTAATTGTTGAAATGAATTTTCCGCATGGAAAAACTATTAAAGACACTTTGGAATATCGAATGGCAGAACCTACAGGAAAACTTTTAGGCACTGGCATTACGGATACTAAAGAAAATAAATTGTGGTACAAGGAAAGTGTTGTTTTCAACGAATCTGGAGAGTATGTAGTACATATTCAACATGCTATGAGAGAAAGCGGGAAAGTAAACGGCGTTACTAATTTAGAAGGTATTACAGATATTGGTTTTAGAGTTGAAAAACCACAACAATAATATAAATGTCGCATCGAGTGATTTCGCCCAAGCGAAATAGTATCGAGATGTATTAAAATTGCATTACATGGCAAAAGCAAAAAAAGAAACAGCACCGGTTCAAGGGTTTTCAAAATACATCCGATGGTTTTGGATGGTGTTTGTAGGTGGAATTTTAGCAATAATCCTAGTGTTTTTATTAGCGTCTTGGGGAGCTTTCGGAGAGATGCCAGATCATACCGTTTTAGAGAACCCAAAAACTAATTTAGCTACTGAAATTATGTCTTCTGACAGAAAAACTTTAGGAAAATTTTATTTCAATGATAATAGAACACCTGTTGGTTATGATGATTTACCTAAGCACTTAATAAATGCACTAATAGCCACAGAGGATGCCCGTTTTCATGATCATGCTGGTATTGATGCCAGAGGAACATTACGTGCTATAGTGAAACTTGGCAGTGGTGGCGGAGCTAGTACGATATCACAACAGTTGGCAAAACAACTTTTTACAGTCAAAGTCTCTAGTAGTAAGCTTGAACGGGTTTTTCAAAAAGTTAAGGAATGGATTATAGCTACTCGTTTAGAGCGTGAGTATACCAAGGAAGAGATTATAGCGCAATATTTTAATATCTATGATTTTGGTAATAATGGAGACGGTATAAGAAGTGCTGCGAGTATTTATTTTGACAAAGAGGCTAGTGAGTTAGATATAAAAGAAGCAGCAACTTTGGTAGGGATGTTTAAAAATTCATCACTTTTTAATCCAAGAAGAAGGCCAGTTATAGTAAAAAACAGACGTAACGTAGTTTTGGCACAAATGCACAAGTACGGTTACATTGATGAAAAGCTAAAAGATTCTCTTCAAAAAACAGAACTAGATTTAAAATATACCCCACAATCGCATCGAGATGGTATGGCAACTTATTTTAGAGGATATTTATCTGGTTTTATGAAGGAATGGATAAAAGAGAATCCGAAACCAGATGGCACCAAGTGGAACTTGTATAATGACGGACTTACTATTTATACAACTATCGATTCTCGTATGCAAAAATATGCTGAGGATGCAGTGCAACAACATATGCCAAGGTTACAAGCAGAGTTTTTTGTACAGAATACACCAAAACGTAATCCAACAGCACCATTCTTAGAATTAGAAAAAGAAGAAATTAAAGGTTTGTTAAACCGCTCTATGAAACAATCTGAGCGTTGGCGACATATGAAATACGATTTAAAAAAATCGGATAAAGAAATTATTGAGTCGTTTCAAAAACCAGTATCAATGTCAGTTTTTGCATGGGTAGATGGTAAGCCTTCAGAGATAGATACCATTATGAAACCTATGGATTCTATGCGCTATTATAAGTCCTTTTTAAGAACAGGTATGATGTCTATGGATCCACGTACTGGTCATGTAAAAGCATGGGTTGGTGGAATGGATTATAAGCATTTTCAATACGATATGGTAAAACAAGGGAAGCGACAAATTGGTTCTACCTTTAAACCATTAGTGTATACTGCTGCTATTGATCAATTACATTTTTCTCCATGTGATGAGTTTCCAGATACACCTTTTTGTATTGAAGCCAATAAATATGGAAATCCTGAAGAATGGTGTCCTAAGAATTCCAATAACGATTATGGAGGTAATCGCAGCTTAAAAAATGCACTTGCAAATTCTGTAAATACAGTTACGGCTCGTTTAATTGATAAAGTTGGTCCACAAACCGTGGCAGATTTAGCTGCTAGATTGGGTATTGAGTCTGAAGTTCCTCCAGTACCTTCTATTGCCTTAGGAACACCAGATATTAGCGTTTATGAAATGGTAGGAGCATATGCCACATTTGCTAACAAGGGTGTTTACACAAAACCTGTGATGGTTACTAGTATTGAGGATAAGAACGGTACTATTTTATATCAATTTAAACCTGAAACTAGAGATGTATTAAGCGAAGAAACAGCCTATGTGGCTACAAAATTGATGGAAGGTGTAACACAATCTGGTTCTGGTGCCAGGTTAAGAACTCGCGGTGCAGATTCATACAGAGCAGATTATAAAGAGATTGTTACTGGATACCCGTATGAGTTTACCAATCCTATAGCCGGTAAAACAGGAACAACCCAAAACCAGAGTGATGGCTGGTTTATGGGCATGGTACCAAATTTAGTTACTGGTGTTTGGGTAGGTGGTGAAGACAGAGCTGTACATTTTAGAACGATTACATATGGCCAAGGAGCTGCAATGGCATTGCCTATCTGGGGTATTTACATGAAAAGTTGTTATGCAGATGAATCTTTAGATATTTCAAAAGAAGATTTTGAGGAACCTGAGAACCTCTCTATCATAGTAGATTGCTCTAAAACTACCGGTAAAACAGTAATTAATTCTGACGATCAGTTGGAAGATGACATGCCAGAGGATTTAGAGTTTTAGTTACATCTGTTTTGCGAATTCTATAAAAAAGTCAACCGACTCAGGATTACGCATTGCATCTAAATTGATTGAGGTTTCAAGAGGCATCTTCATTAAAATCTTTTTCACAGGGGCTTCCATTTTTTTGCCACTTATGGTATATGGAATATCGTTTACCTCAATAATGTCGTCAGGAATATGGCGAGGAGAATAATCAGTTTTTAGCTGTTGGTTTATTTCCGACTTTAATGTTTCAGTAAGCTCAAAATTAGGTTTAAGCTTTACAAACAATGGCATATAATGCTTACCCTTGTCTAACTCAATATTTACTATTAAGGCATCTTCCACAGCACTAATCTTATTTACACCACTATAAATTTCACTCGTGCCAATTCTAATACCGTGACGGTTTAAGGTTGCATCCGAACGTCCGTAAATCACTAGTCCGTCTGTTTTTGAATTTACTTTGATGAAGTCGCCATGACGCCATTTCCCAGGATAATCTTCAAAATAGCTTGATATATAGCGTGCATTGTTTTCATCATTCCAAAAATAAATAGGCATTGAGGGCATAGGTTTATCGATAACCATTTCACCTAATTCATCGGTAACAGCCTCTCCTTTATGATTTAAAGCATGTAACGAAACGCCCAAAGCCCTACATTGTATTTCCCCAGAATATACAGCATACGTTGGAGTACCTCCTACAAAGGCAGTACAAACATCGGTACCACCAGCCATGGAGCATAACCAAACATCAGTTTTTATAGCATTGTAAACATAATCAAATGCTTCTGAAGGTAAAGGCGCTCCTGTAGAACTTATGGATCGCACAGAGGACAAATCATGATTAGCGTTTGGTTGTATATTCTTTTTCATATTGGTAACTAAGTACGGTGCACTTGTTCCAAAATGATTGATGTTAAGCGTATCTGAAAACGCCCAAAGCGCATCAAATTTTGGATAGGTTGGAGAACCATCATACAATACAATAGAAGCACCCATTAATAACGCAGACTGTAAAAAGTTCCACATCATCCAACCCGTTGTTGTAAACCAAAAATATCGTTCGCCTTCATTAACATCATTATGAAATGCCATGTACTTGTAATGTTCTAACAAAATACCGCCGTGTGAATGCACAATAGCTTTAGGTAATCCTGTTGTACCAGACGAATAGAGTACCCAGATAGGAGCGTTAAAATCTACTGGTTGAAATTGTAACGGTTCCCCTCCTTTTTCAAAAACAGAATTAATATCAACAAAATTACTAGGAAAATTATCTAAAGCATCTTTATTCAAATAAGGTAAAACAATAACTTTTTTTAAAGTTGGTAGTTCTGAAACAATGGCTTGTACAACATCGGTTTTATCGTAAGGCTTACCATTGTAACTATAGCCATCAACTGCAATAAGTACTTTAGGTTTTATTTGCGCAAACCGATTTACCACACTTTCAGTACCAAAATCTGGTGACGTACTGGACCAAATAGCACCTAATGCATTGGCAGCCAAAAAGCATATGGTAGCTTCAGGTACATTTGGTAAAAAAGCAACCACTCTATCTCCTTTTGAAACGCCTAAAGACCTTAAGTAAGTGGCCATAGCCGCAACTTTTTGTTCCAATTCATGCCACGAAATTTCTTGGTAAACACCACTTTCGTTACTAAAAAAAATGGCAGTTTCCTTTGGTTTTGAGGCTCTAAAAATATGTTCAGCATAATTTAAAGTAGCTCCTTCAAACCACTTACAGTTTGGCATGTTGTAAGTTGACAATACTTTAGAATACGGCGTATGTGATTTTATTTTGAAATAATACCAAACACTCTCCCAAAAGTCTTCAACATTATCTGTAGACCATTGCCATAATTCATGATAATTCGCAAATTTTAAATCACGCTTATCTTCTAGCCATTTAGTGTAAGCGTTTAAATTACTTTTTGATTTGAATGCTTTTGACCCTTCCCAAAGTTTCTTCATAACATAAGTGTTTATTTCGTGTTATCAAAGATAAAGATTTATGTGTGCTATACATAGCTAAATACTAGCGTGGATTTTGAATTTAACTATGCCTCATTCAGACAAATTTGTTAAAATAAAATGTATTTCATCGATTTTATATGTTTTTTGTCGTATATTTTGAAAATAAAGTAGATATTAGCAGTCCCTAAATCAACCTATAAAAATAGATTTTCCCCAAATCTATCATAAACTTAAAAAACTTATAGATATGGCACCAAATCTACCTGAACAACCTACAAGAAAGGAGAGTAAAATTAAGGAAACTTTAAACGAGCAAATACGATTTGTAAAAGGGTTTCTTTACCTTACAAAAAAAATATTTATGCTTTAGTCATTAACTGTAAAGCATAAATATTCTATAAAAAACCTTGCTCTAGTTTTTTAAAAACTTTGCAAGGTTTTTTGGTTTATACTCCTTTTGGAATGGCGTCAATCAATTTTTTGGTGTATGCTTTTTTGGGTTTGGCATATATATCGTCGGCATCACCTAGTTCCTCTATTTGTCCTTTATTCATTACTAAAAGTTGATCTGCCATATACTTTACAACTGCCAAATCGTGCGAGATAAAAATATACGTAAATCCAAAATCTGCTTTCAACTCATTTAATAAATTCAATACCTGTGCCTGTACAGAAATATCTAAAGCAGAAACAGACTCATCGCAAACAATTAATTTTGGTTGCAGCGCAATAGTTCTGGCAATACCAATACGTTGGCGTTGTCCGCCAGAAAACTCATGAGGATATCTATTGAAATGGACTTTGGATAAGCCTACACGTTTTAAAATTTCTAATACCTTTTCTTTGCGTTCTTCATCTGAATTAAAAAGCTGATGTACTTTCATGGGTTCCATGATAGCTTTTCCTATTGGTATTCTTGGGTTTAGAGATGCAAACGGGTCTTGAAAAATAATTTGAATATCTTTTCTCAATTTCCGAGTATCAATTGCCGATAATTTAGTTATATCAACACCCTGATACAAAATAGTTCCAGAAGTTGCTTTATCTAATTGCAATATGGCATTTCCAAGTGTAGATTTACCGCAGCCTGATTCTCCTACCAAACCTAAGGTTTCACCTTCATAGAGCTTAAAACTTACGCCATTTACAGCTTTAAACATTTTAGGCTTAGAAAACCATCCTGATTTTGATATGTATGTTTTCTCTACATTATGCACTTCTAACAATGGAGGCTTACTATACAACACAGCATGCGCTTTTTTCCTTTCTTCCGAAGTTATAATTTCAGACTTGGTTTTTTTGTTTAAAAAATCTTGAATTGTTGGTAATACTTTTAGTCGCTCATTAAGAGAGGGACGGGAATTTATAAGCGCTTTTGTATAATTATTTTTTGGGTTTTTAAAAATGCGCTCTACATTTCCCTGTTCCACAATTTCACCTTTATACATTACTAACACTCTATCTGCAATTTCAGAGATTAAGGCTAAATCGTGTGTGATAAAAATAATGCTCATTTTAGTTTCTTCTTGTAGTTCCTTTAATAAGCTTATTATCTCATTTTGAACTGTAACATCAAGAGCAGTTGTGGGTTCATCAGCAATTAAAATATCAGGTTTACAGGCAATAGCCATAGCTATCATTACGCGTTGCTTTTGCCCTCCAGAAATTTCGTGTGGGTAAGAGGTAAAGACACGTTCAATATTGGGTAGCTTTACTTTTTCGAATAATGAAAGTGTTTCGTTTTTAGTTTCAGTTTTTGAAAGTGTTGTATGTTGTAATAATATTTCTTGAACTTGCTTGCCACATGTCATCGATGGATTCAATGAGCTCATAGGTTCTTGAAAAATCATTGAGATTTTATTTCCTCTAACATTTTGAAATCCTTTATTTGATAGTTGTGTTAAATCTATCTCATTGCAATAAATACTGCCATTTGGAATGGTAGAAACCTGTTTTGGTAATAATCCCAAAATTGCAAGAGACGACACTGATTTTCCTGAACCAGACTCACCTACTATTCCCAATATTTCATTTTCATTTAAATGATATGAAATGTTGTGAATTACCTCATTGTCATTAAACGCAATGGAAAGATTTGTTACAGATAAAATGGGAAGCATTTAAATATTTAAAGTAATGAAATCAAATATACTAAATAGAAGTTTGATGTATTCATAATATTGAGCGTCAAACAAAAATGTAAGCTTTTTCTTTACCACGTATATGGATTTCCCATAAAACAGCCAAACACCTCAAAATCAGTAAAAAAAGTCAGGGTTTTCTGAAATAAAAATACTATTTTCATACCTATTAACCTTATTAACCAACCCAAATGAAAAAGATCAAGCTTTTATTAGCTGTATGCTTATGCGCAGCAATGGGATTTTCTCAAAATCCAATTTCCAAACGAATTAAAATTAATAATCCAACCAGATCACAACTATTAAAAGTAAAAGACGCAGGGATAGATTTATCTTGTGGAGCAGTTTTCACTAATAATAGCCTAGTTTTAGAGGTAGGCGAAGGTGAGTTGCAACTACTTGATAGTCAAAATCTAAATTATTCTGTATTAATAGATGATTTAATTGACCATTACAGAAAAAAGACTGAGGTAGAACTTCCATTGGCCAAGGCACAATTGCAAGCTAAAAAATTGCAAAGAAGCACAAACAAGTCTTTAAGTACAAAAAGCGAAGCAATAGATAATTTTATTCAATATGAAGGCTGTTCTGAAGTTAATTGGGCAGTACCTAATAATTTTAATTTGGGAAGCATGGGCGGTTGTCTTACTTACAGCGAGGTTTTAGCAGAGTTAGACCAAATGCGTGCTTTATATCCTAACTTAATATCAGTTAAAACAGATGCATCACCAACAAACCAAGTAACACATGGTAATTCCTTTACTAATAACGGGCAATATGATGCTTGGTCTGGAAGTACAATATATTACGTAAGAATATCTGACAATCCAGATGTTGATGAACCGAATGAACCAGAGTCTCTGTACTCTGGGATGACACATTCTCGTGAAGTGAGTAGTTTGATGAACCTCATGTATTATATGTGGTATCTTTTGGAAAACTATGATACAGATCCAGGTATTAAAAACCTTGTAGATAATCATGAGATGTATTTTATTCCAGTGGCTAATCCTGATGGATTACTGTGGAATGAACAAATAGCCCCTAGCGGAGGTGGTTTGCAACGTAAAAACTTAGGTCCTTATAATACTGGAAATAACGATTTACGAGGTGTAGATTTAAATAGAAATTATGATTATTTCTGGGGACCAAACCCTATATACGGTGGGTCGTCGGGAACTCAAAGTAGTAATATTTATAGAGGGCCATCTGCTTTTTCGGAACCAGAAACCCAAATTGTTAGAGATTTTTCGGCTACAAGGAATTTTAAAACAGCAATGAACCATCATGCGACTTCAAATCTAATTCCACATGCTTATAATGGATATCCAAATGCACCAGCATCAGGAAGAGAAGCAGAATATCAGAAGTTTTGTCATGATATGACACGTTTTAACAGATACATTTATGGTGAAGCACCAGATATTTTAACGATTGCTAATGGAGATATGAGCGATTGGATGCTTGGAGGTGTTGCTGATGTAAATGGTTCTACAGGTTCTGGACAAAGTATTCTGGCTTTGGCTCCAGAAAATGGTTCTTGGATATCTAGTGACGGCGAGGGTAGTTTTTGGCCTAATGCTACTAAAATTGTTGAAATTGCTCAAAGAGCGGTAAGAATGAATTTTGTAAACGCCTATCATAGCGGAAAATTTGCACAGTTTCATGATTTGAATGCTAGCGATATTACTTCTACTTCTGGAAGTTTAGAGTTTGGTATAGAATATTTAGGTCAAACATTAGGAGATATTACGCTTAATGTAACTCCTGTATCTTCAAATATTACGTCTATTACTCCACCAGCTACTCAGTCTGGATGGTCAAAATTAGAGCAACGCACTGTTACTGCAGCTTACACTCTAGATGCAAATATTCAGCCAAATGAAGAAATAGAATTTCAAGTGACATTAAGTAATGATGATGGGTATGTAATGTATCAAGCCAATATCATTAAATTATATAATCCAACAGTTTTATTTTCTGATAATCCTGATATTAACAATTTAGGTAATTGGACTGCTTCTGGTGGATCATGGGGAGTAACCTCAGATGCTTATTCTGGCTCTGCAGCAATTACTGATTCACCTTCTGGTGCGTACGGCAATAATCAATCAAAAACGCTTACATTAAATACTTCGGTAAACTTATCATCGGCGACAGCAACAGTTGTACAATTTTTTGCAAAATGGGATTTAGAGCGAAATTTTGATTATGTTCAAATTGAAGGTTCTACCAATGGATCAACATGGATTCCGCTTTGCGGAAAATACACAAAACCAGGATCTAGTATTTCTACCAATAGATATAGTAGCGGTAATAGTTCTAATACAAGTACTGGTAAATCAACATCCGATCAAAATAACCAACCTACTGGTGAGTCGTTGTACGATTCTAATACCATGAATAAATGGGTTCTTGAAGAAATACTAATTGACGCAACAGAAAACAGCTTTCTGTTTGGAGCTACAAACGCACAATTTCGTTTCGTATTCGATTCTGATAATACAAATAGGGCAGATGGTTACCCAACAGTTTTTGATGGTTTCACTTTTGACGATTTTAAAGTGACAAGCGTTCAAACTCCTTGTGTTATTTCTGTTCCTGTAAATACAGCTAGCAGTAATGTTACTGAAACCGAAGCTACAATTACTTGGGATAACATAGCATCTGCGACATACGATTTAAGATATCGCGAAGTTGGTTCTCAAAACTGGACAGATGTAAACGGATTATCTACCCCAAATTATGATATCACAGGTTTAACAAACGTAACTGATTACGAAGTACAAGTACGTTCAAACTGTAGCACTAATAGTTCAGCATATTCTAGCGTAATTACATTCACCACTTTAGATGTTCAATTAAATTATTGCGCCTCTGCTAGCACCAATGTGAACGACGAGTTTATTAGTAGAGTACAACTAAATACAATAAATAATACCTCTGGAGCCCAATTTTATTCAGATTTTACTAATATTTCAACTTCTTTAGAAAAGGGTACTCAGTATACTATTACTATCACCCCAACTTGGACTGGACAGGTATATACTGAAGCTTACTCTGTTTGGATAGATTACAATAGAGATGGAGATTTTGAGGATGCAGGGGAACAAGTCTTTACCCAAAGTCCTACTAATGCCTCAAGTGTCAGTGGAAGTTTTACTGTTCCTGCAAGTGCGGTGGAAAATTCAACAAGAATGCGTGTATCTATGCAGTATAATGCTATACCAACTTCTTGTCAAACCTTTCAATATGGTGAGGTAGAAGATTATACAATAATCATTGAAGGAGCTGGTCCAGATGTTACACCACCTGTTATTACCTTAAATGGAGCATCTCCAGTAAGCGTTACAATCGGTGGAACATATTCAGAAGAAGGCGCTACTGCAACAGATAATATAGATGGAGATATTTCAGCAAATATAGTTGTTGGTGGTGATACAGTTAACACCAATACTTTAGGTAGCTATGTAGTCACTTATGATGTAAGTGATGCCGCAGGAAACGCTGCTACTCAAGTAACCAGAACTGTAAATATTGTTGATGCAATTCCTGGATGTTCAGGCGGTATTACGGCCTTTCCATATGCCGAAGGATTTGAAGGCTCTATTGGAGATTGGAGTCAATCTTCTGCTGATGATTTAGATTGGTTAGTCATTTCAAACAACACCCCATCTAATAATACCGGACCATCTGGAGCAGTTGAAGGTAGCAGTTATATTTATGTTGAAGCTTCAGGAAATGGAACAGGATATCCAAATAAAAGAGCCATTATTAATTCACCTTGTTTTGATTTGTCAAATGCAACAGGAGCAGATTTTTCATTTCAGTACCATATGTTTGGAGCTGCTGATATGGGAACAATCGATTTGGAAATTAGTAATGATGATGGTGCTTCTTGGGTTAGTATTTGGAACCAATCTGGAAATCAAGGCAATTCATGGTTTGCAGTTAATTTAGACTTAAGCACTTATGCAGGCGGAAGTATCCAACTTAGATTTAATCGATTCGTTGGAAGTACATGGCAAGCAGATATCGCTATAGATGATATTAACTTAACAATTATTGAAGAAGATACCACCGCCCCAGTGATTACCTTAATAGGCGCTTCAAGCATAGATCTAGATGTTGGAGGCACCTATACCGAACAAGGAGCTACCGCAACCGATAACATTGATGGTGATATCTCTGCAAGCATCGTAATTGGTGGTGATGTTGTAGATACTAATATTGCCGGCAACTATCTGGTTACCTATAACGTAAGCGATGCCGCTGGAAATGCTGCAACGCAGGTAACACGAACCGTAAATGTTATTCCGGATACAACCGCTCCGGTGATTACATTAATAGGCGCTTCGAGCATAGATCTAAATGTAGGAGGCACTTATAACGAACAGGGTGCTACCGCAACCGATAACATTGATGGTGATATCTCTGCAAGTATCGTAATTGGTGGTGATGTCGTGGATACTAATATTGCCGGCAACTATCTGGTTACCTATAACGTAAGCGATGCCGCTGGAAATGCTGCAACGCAGGTAACACGAACTGTAAACGTTATTCCGGATACCACCGCTCCGGTGATTACATTAATAGGCGCTTCGAGCATAGATCTAGATGTTGGAGGCACCTATACCGAACAAGGAGCTACCGCAACCGATAACATTGATGGTGATATCTCTGCAAGTATCGTAATTGGTGGTGATGTTGTAGATACTAATATTGCCGGCAACTATCTGGTTACCTATAACGTAAGCGATGCCGCTGGAAATGCTGCAACGCAGGTAACACGAACCGTAAACGTTATTCCGGATACCACCGCTCCGGTGATTACCTTAATAGGCGCTTCAAGCATAGATCTAGATGTTGGAGGCACTTATACCGAACAGGGTGCTACGGCTACCGATAACATTGATGGTGATATCTCTGCAAGCATCGTAATCGGTGGTGATGTCGTGGATACTAATATTGCCGGTACCTATGTGGTTACCTATAATGTAAGCGATGCCGCTGGAAATGCTGCAACGCAGGTAACACGAACCGTAAACGTTATTCCGGATACCACCGCTCCGGTGATTACCTTAATAGGCGCTTCGAGCATAGATCTAGATGTTGGAGGCACCTATACCGAACAAGGAGCTACCGCAACCGATAACATTGATGGTGATATCTCTGCAAGTATCGTAATTGGTGGTGATGTCGTGGATACTAATATTGCCGGTACCTATGTGGTTACCTATAATGTAAGCGATGCCGCTGGAAATGCTGCAACGCAGGTAACACGAACCGTAAATGTAAATGCTATTCCAACAGATGTTTTGCTGCATCAAGGTTTCTTCGAAACAGGACTTGACGGATGGACAGACGGAGGAAGTGATTGTGCACGACTTCAGGACACAAGGTCTTATGAAGGAATTTATTCAGTAAGAATACGGGATAATTCTGGTACAGCTTCAGCAATGACATATTCAAATGTTGATATAACAGGATTCGCAGAAGTGCAGGTTAACTTTTATTTCTATGTGGTTAGTATGGAAAATAATGAAGACTTTTGGTTGCGTTACTATAATGGATCGTCTTGGACTACTATAGAAACATGGGCTAGAGGTATAGATATTAATAATAACACGTTTTACAATGCTACCGTTGTGATTCCTGCTTCTGTTTACAATTTTGCTTCTAATTCAGGGTTTAGATTCCAATGTGATGCATCAGGTAATAACGACCAGATTTTTATTGATCAGGTAACAATTACCGGGTTGTCTTCAGCAAGTGGAAGTAATAATACCTTAACTAACTTAGGAGGAACTACCAAAACAGGTACCGATAAATATTTTAATGAAGAAGAGGAATTCATAGTTTATCCAAATCCGGTTAAAGGCATTGAACTTAATGTGTTTGTACCTGGAACAGATATCTTTGACTTCAAGATTATAAATATGCTAGGGCAAATAGTAGCAGAAGGAAAATCTGAAGGCAAGATTATGGTTGATAGAATAGAAAGTGGCGTCTATATCATAGAAGTTAATGATGGTGATGAATTAATGACTAAGCGCTTTATTAAGGAATAATTAATAGCAATTATTGCAAAAAAAGTCCAGATTTTAGATCTGGACTTTTTTTATATCTGAATAATTTCATCTTCATTTAATAAGTCATCTCCTCTTAGCCTTAAAAATATCTGCGCTACAGCGATAGTATCTTTTTCGCAATAGGTAATAATTCTATCAATATTACCTTCCTCATAATACACACTATAAACTTCGCTACCATCAATATCATCTTTAGGCGATGGAATGCCTAAAACGTTAGTTAATAATTTTAAGGAGGTATACGTTTTATAATCACCAAACTTCCAAAGCTCTAGTGTATCTAGATGTGGAACTTCCCATGGCTTTTTACCAAAAAGGTTCAATTTATATGGCAGTTCGATATTATGGATAATCATACGGCGGGCGATATATGGAAAGTCAAATTCCTTGCCGTTATGTGCGCACAATAGGTGTTTGTTTTGACTAAAATGTGTGATTAGCAGATTTTTAAAGTCTTTTAGAATTGTAATTTCGTCACCATAAAATGAGGTGACTCTAAACATGCGTCGCTGTCCTTGAAAATTAAAATAACCTACGGAAATGCATATAATTTTTCCAAATTCTGCCCAAATTCCAGCTCTATCGTAAAACTCTTCAGGTGTAAATTCGTCTTTTCTTTGATATTGCGATTTACTCTCCCAAAGCGACTGCTTTACTTCATCTAACTCAGAAAAAAATCGGGTTTCTGGGACCGTTTCAATATCTAAAAATAATATGTCTTCAAGATTAAGTTTACGAATCATTGTGCATCATTTTATAAGCTTCTTCAATATAAATATCAACGTCGGACTGAAATTCTCCAACGTACGATTGAGGCACTCGTTTATGGCCCAACCGAACAATAATTACATTATCTTTTCTATTAACGATTACCAACTGGCCTAAATGCCCTCGCATTACAAAAAAATCGTTTCCTTTTGAGTTATAAAGCCACATCCCATATCCATACTCTGGACTTTCAGGAAAACGTGGTTTTATGGATGTTTCAACAAAAGCAGAATCCAACAATTCCTTACCTTTCCATTTACCATGGTCTTTATAAAGCTTTCCTAATCGCGCAAAATCTTTGGCATTACTAGCTATACAGCAATAGGCTTTTACCAAATCGTTTTCCTCACTATCTATTTGCCAAAGCGCCTCATTTTCTGAACCTAAAGGTTTCCAGAGCTTATCTTCTAAATACTTATAAAGTTTTTGGCCTGTTGCCTTTTCTATAACTAATGCTAACAATTGTGTGTCTCCACTAGCATATTTAAACCGTTGCCCCGGCTCGTCGACAACCTTTAGCCCAAGCATTACTTTTTTTAAATCATCATCAAAGTAAGCTCTAGTGGTAATTGACAATGGTGAGTAGTAAGCTTCGTCCCAATTGGTACCTGAGGCCATAGAAGATAAATCTCCTACCGTCATTTTTTTTGCTTTTCCTTCACAAAATTCTGGTAGAAAATCACAAACAGGCTGATTTAAACTCTTTATATACCCTTCCATAATGGCTTTTCCTAACATGGCAGACACATAGCTTTTTGCCATGGAAAAAGAATTGGATTTAGAATTTTCATCAAAACCATCATAATAGTTTTCAAACCAAATACTATCGTTTTTAATTATAACATAAGCAATGGTGCCATATTCATTATTTACTTCTTTTAAAGCTTCGGTTTCAGAAACGATATTATAATTTTTATGATTTGGCCATGGCTGAGGTGTAGCATTTTCAATTAGTTGATTATCGAAATACTGGTAGTCTTCTAAATAAGCAGTTGTGTGCCCCTTTAAATATATAGTTCTTACGGCTTTGATGAGGTAATCTGTATCAGTGATGTATAATATGATAATTAGCGCACCAATAAATATGAGTACCCATTTAAGAATTTTTCTTAAGAATTTCATTATGTAAAATTAAACGTACATAAATATAGGAATTAAAGTTGAACCTACGCTCAAAATAAAGATTGCTGTTTGTAGGGGCTCTCATGCTCTAACAACCATTGTTTTCTATGAATTCCGCCTGCATATCCCGTTAAACTACCATCACTCCCAATCACGCGATGGCAAGGCACTACAATCCATAACGGATTTTTACCATTGGCATTGGCCACAGCTCTAATAGCCTTTATATCTCCGTATTGTTGTGCCAAGTCCAGATACGAGATGGTTTTACCATATGGTATCGTTTTAATTATGTCCCAAATTTTATTTTGAAAATCAGTACCTATTGGATTTAATTTTAGATGGAATACTTTTCGGGTACCATCAAAATATTCATTTAATTGTATTACGCAATCTTCGAGTATCTCAGGAATGACGTCTGTAATTTTTTCTTCGGAATTTAAAATAGAAACAGAAGAAATCCCATTTGCATCACCAATAATTTTGGTATAACCCAAGGGGGAGTTGATGATGCACTCTTCCATTATTTTGTAGAATTATCCTCTTCTAAAATACCTAATTTTTTAGCACGTGCTTCCCAACTTTTTCTCGCTAAACTTTGAAGATCTGAAACGTTATCGCTTTCATCCATAATCTCTAAACCTAATAAGGTTTCAATCACGTCTTCCATAGTAACCAAACCACTTACAGAACCATATTCATCAACAACAAGCGCCATATGATTTCTACTTTCTACCAATTTTTCAAATAAGGTTGGAATAGGTAAATTTCTGCTAACAACAATAATACTTCGTTTTAATTCAGACAGCTTTTTGGAGTTATTATCCAAAGCCATTTCCTTAAAAATTTCATCTTTAAGAACAAGCCCCGTAATATTATCTGTATCGTCTGTATAAACAGGTATTCTGGAAAAACGAAGGTTTAAATTACGTTTAAAAAAATCCTCAACCGTTGTGTCTTCATTTTCAGTTTTCATTACCGTTCTTGGCGTCATCACATCTTTGGCAAAAATTTCTTTAAACGTCAATAAGTTTTTAATAATCTTACTTTCGTTTTCTTGAAATACACCTTCTTCATGCGCTATTTCGGTCATTGCCATAAAGCCTTCTCTACTCAAAACACTACCATGCCCCTTACCGCCAATGAGTTTTGTGGTTAATTGGAGCAACCATAAAATCCCTGTCCATTTCAAAGGAAAAATTAAAATTATTAATGTTTTTGAAGCAAAATTTGCCAATCCTTTCCAATAGGTTGCTCCAATAGTTTTAGGTATAATTTCAGAGGCAACCAAAATTAAAAACGTCATAATTGCAGAAACTACACCAACTGTATTTATGCCCCAAAGCTCAATTTTATAAGGTAAACTTTCAGCTTCAATACCTACCATCATAGCACCTAAAGTGTGCGCAATTGTATTTAGTGTAAGTATGGCAATTAGAGGTTTATCTACGTCTTTTTTTAATTCTTCTAAAGTGGTTGCATAATCTTTACCTTCCTGTTTTTTAACATTAATAAATGTTGGCGTTACGCTTAATAGAACAGCCTCAAGGATAGAACATAAAAAAGAAAAGAAAATTGAAATTGTTGCCCAAAAAATTAGTGCACTCATTGAATAGGTTTTAGTTAAGGCTAATTTACGAAATCAATTTTACAACATCCTTAGCAAAGTAAGAAGCAATAATATCCGCGCCAGCACGCTTAAAGGCAGTTGTGGTTTCTAGCATAATTTGGTCGTGGTCTAGCCAGCCTTTTTCAGCAGCAGCTTTTATCATAGCATATTCACCAGATACTTGATATACGGCGACTGGCACATCAACTTCATTCTTAATTTCACGAAGAATATCTAAATAAGAAACACCTGGTTTTACCATCACAATATCTGCACCTTCATCAATATCCATTTCAGTTTCTTTAATGGCTTCAAAACGATTGGCATAATCCATTTGATACGTTTTTTTATCCTTCGGAATATCAATTAAATCAACAGGAGCAGAATCTAAAGCATCACGAAAAGGACCATAAAAAGCCGATGCATATTTAGCCGAATAACTCATAATGCCCGTGTTTATAAAACCTTCATCTTCTAAAGCTTCACGAATGGTTAAAATCCTGCCATCCATCATATCGCTAGGTGCCACAAAATCAGCTCCAGCTTGGGCATGAGAAATACTCATTTCTGCTAAAACCTCAGCAGTTTCGTCGTTAATAATTTGTCCGTTTTCAATAATGCCGTCATGTCCATAAACCGAATATGGGTCTAAAGCAACATCGGTCATCACCAACATATCCGGACAGGCGTTTTTTACGGTTTTTATGGCGCGTTGCATCAAGCCGTTTGGGTTTAGTGCTTCTGTACCTTTATTGTCTTTTAAATTGTCTGGTACTTTTACAAAGAGTAATACCGATTTTAAACCTAATTTCCAAAGTTCCTTTACTTCATTCTCTAATAAATCCAGACTATACCGAAAGTAATTTGGCATTGATGGAATTTCGTCTTTTACCCCCTTACCTTCTACAATAAAAAGTGGCACTAAAAAATCGTTTGGTGTTATAATGGTTTCACGAACTAAAGCGCGAATGGCTTCGTTGGTTCTTAATCTTCTATTTCTTCTAAGTGGATACATTACGTAAATGTTTATCTGTTAATACGTTTATTTGTTAACCCAATCAACAGGATTTTGTAAAACGGCTATTAATTTTTCTTCATCACTCCCAGTTTCTGGGTGGTAGTCGTACACCCATTGTACATGCGGCGGTAAACTCATTAGAATACTTTCTATACGACCGTTGGTTTTCAATCCAAATAATGTGCCTTTGTCATGTACTAAATTGAATTCTACATAACGTCCGCGACGGATTTCTTGCCAGTCGCGTTGTGCTTCGGTATATGGCAATGCTTTTCGTTTTTCAACAATAGGCACATATGCCTCTAAGAAACTATCGCCCACTTCGGTTACAAAGTTATACCAATTTTCCATTGTCATGGTTTCTGAAGCTTTACAATAATCGAAAAATAGTCCGCCTATGCCTCTGCCTTCGTTACGGTGAGCATTGTAAAAGTATTCATCACAACGTTTTTTATACATTGGATAAAACTCCGGATTGTGTTTGTCACAAGCAGTTTTACAGATTTGATGAAAGTGTTTAGCATCTTCTTCAAACAGATAATAAGGTGTTAAATCTTGTCCGCCACCAAACCATTGGTCTATAATTTCTCTTGGCTCACCTGCCCTGAGCGGAGTCGAAGGGTACATTTCAAAATAACGCCAATTTGCATGAACGGTTGGCACCATTGGATTTTTTGGATGTAACACCAAACTCAGTCCACAAGCAAAAAAATCGACATCGCCTACTTTAAAATATGCTTGCATAGATTTAGGAAGTTTCCCATGAACACCTGAAATATTTACACCACCTTTTTCAAAAACGTTACCGTTTTCAATCACGCGAGTACGCCCACCGCCGCCTTCTGGTCGTTTCCAAATATCTTCTTGAAATTTAGCTTTTCCATCAATGTCTTCCAGTTTAGAAGTAATGCGGTCTTGCAGGTTTTGTATGTATTGGTAGAATTTATCTTTCATTGATTGATTGTCTTTCAAACCTACAAGTTCTTTGAGACCTTTCAGGTTAAGTGAAGAATTAGAGTTTTCATGACCTGCAAGGTTTTCAAAACCTTGTAGGTCTTCTTTATGCGCGTATTGAAAATTATCAATATCTTCAAATAAGCCTAAGATATATTCTTTTTCTTTAGCTACTGTGTTTTCTAAATAAGAATGAAAAGAAGTGAATTCATAGTTTTCAAAATTTTCAACTAACCCATGATTTTCGGGGTTTTTATGAACATAGATAATTAAATTTTTCAGGTAATTTTCATCTTGTATTTTTTTTCTTTTGAAGTGTTTTTCAAAGAGGCTTCCAGTTCTATTTTGTTGTTTATTATAAGCTTTAGCGTAAGCATTAAAGAGATTTGAAAATGATTGGATTGCTAATGATTCTTCCGAAATAATTTTTACAACTAGATGAAAATGATTGTTCATCAAACAATATGCAATAATATCAACTTTATTATTTAAATGTTTTTCAATCAATTTTAAGAAATAAAACATATTATCTTCATTCTGAAAAATAATATCGCTATTAATTCCTCGATTAAAAATATGATAATAATGATCTTTTTCTAATATTTCGAGGTTCATTTTAATCTTTAGATTTAGACCTACAAGGTTTTTAAAACCTCGCAGGTCTTATTAAGCTTATAGGTTAAATATTTACTCAATCTCTTTATACAATTCATACAAATCCATATCCATCGGCGCTTCTCCTATAGGTGTATGTTCGTTTTTTAATGTTTTAATGTATGTGAAATTACAATTATCCGCAACTTTCACACTGCCTATATTACTTTTATGTACAATAATTTGAAGTGTTTCTATACCTAAATTTTCAAAAGCATATTCTGATAGTTGCTGAATAGCCTCCGTCATGATGCCTTTGCCTTCAACATTATAATCAATACAATAGGCAAATTCGCCCTGTTTTTTAGTCCAATCTAGCGCTTTGATATAAACTAAACCGACTAAGGTATTCGATTCATTTTTCTTAATAGTAAATAGAAATTCTTCTTTAGTGTTGAATTGTTTTACTTTCTTTTGAACAAAAATATTCGATAAATCTGGGGTTAAATTTTGCTCTAAAGTTTTAGGAAAATAGCGCTTTAAACGGTCTTCATTGGCTACAATTAGATTACAGATGTTCCATGCGTCTTTTAATTCTATTGGTGATATGTAATACGACCCTAAATTAAGCTGCATGTACAGGTTTGTTTTTAAGTTGAAGTACTTCTACTGTTCGTATTGAAGCTGCTGTAACCGATAATGGTAATACTAAAATAACACCAATAACAGGAATTAATAAAAACAGAATAAACACAATACCATTGCCAATGGCTAAACCACGATGCTTGCGCACAAATTGTAGGCTTTCTTTATATTGAAAATGACGTTCTAATGTATAATCCATATTACCAAAACCTGCATAATAGGCTTGCACCATAAACAACAAAACGGTTGAAAATATATTGACAATAGGAATGAACTTTAAAAGTAAAATAGGAATAGTAAGTAATAATTCCATTAATAAGTTTCTACCATTAATGCGGATACCACGCCAAAGTTGTTGCATAAAGGTAGTGTCTCTATGTGAATGCAGTGGGTTTCCTGTAAAGTGAGCTTCAATTTTTTCTGAAACGGGACTCATAAAAGGCGCTGATAATGCCATTATGATGTGTTTAAAGAGAATAAGACCGATAACTATAATAATAAGTCCGCCTATAAAATTACTAATAGACGAAAAGGCGTCCTTACCCCAATCCCAAATCCAAATTTTTGAAATGAAGCCACCTATATTATCTGATAATCCATAAGCTGATCCAAAAATAATAATCGCTGTTACAAAACTAATAAGCATAGGAATAGCAAAATACTTCCAGAGTTTTAATTTTGAAATTAAACTGAAAGCACCGAAGTATGCTTTAATTCCAGAAATGATGTTTTTTATCATAAGGCCTCTCCCCAGCCCTCTCCAAAGGAGAGGGAGTTTGGATCGTTTTTAATTTTCAAGTCCTTTTTCAATTTAAACATTTTGAGTATATGAGAAATTGAGTTCGAGTTTCTCCCCTTCGGGGAGATTAAGAGGGGCTTCTATATTCCTTAACGGCATCAATAAACGCCTTGGCATTGTCTAAGCCAATGTTTGGCAGAATACCGTGGCCAAGGTTTACGATGTATTTGTCTTTACCAAATTCGTTAATCATTTGGTGTACCATTTTTTTGATTTCAGCAGGCGGAGAAAACAGACGGGTAGGGTCGAAATTACCTTGTAGCGTAATGTTGCCTCCTGTTAAATAGCGTGCGTTTTTTGGAGAACAGGTCCAGTCTACTCCTAAAGCTGAAGCACCAGATTTTGCCATTTCACCAAGTGCAAACCAGCAGCCTTTTCCAAAAGCGATAACAGGCGCATCGTTCTTTAAAGCATCAATAATTTGCTGGATATACTGCCATGAAAATTCTTGATAATCAACCGGTGATAGCATGCCTCCCCAAGAATCGAATACCTGAACGGCGTTACATCCTGCTTTTACTTTTTCTTTAAGATAAGCAATAGTTGTATCTGTAATTTTCTGTAATAATTGGTGTGCTGCAACTGGATTTGTAAAACAAAACTCTTTGGCTTTATCAAAGTTTTTACTGCCTTGTCCTTGCACACAATAGCATAAAATAGTCCACGGTGAACCTGCAAAACCTATTAGCGGAATTTCGTCATTAAGCTTTTCTTTAGTAGCTTTTATGGCTTGATACACATAATCTAGTGCATCTTTAACATCAGGAACAATAACATTATCTACATCTTTTTGAGAGCGAATAGGATTCGGTAAATAAGGCCCAAAATTAGGTTTCATTTGCACCTCGATATTCATCGCTTGTGGAATGACTAATATGTCACTGAATAGGATTGCGGCATCCATACCATAACGTCGTATTGGCTGCACGGTAATTTCACTTGCTAATTCTGGCGTTTGGCAACGTGTAAAGAAATCGTATTTTGCCTTTATTTCCATGAATTCTGGCAAGTAACGACCTGCTTGACGCATCATCCATACTGGTGGGCGGTCTACAGTTTCTCCTTTTAATGCTCTTAAAAATAAGTCGTTCTTCATAACTGGCTTTTGGCTGTTAGCCTTTAGCTTTTAGCTCAAGGTTATCAGCTATTTTTGATTTTATTTATTAAACTATTTATCATTCTCGCTTCTTTTTGTATTAAAGTAAAAATGGTTTCGAGTTTATTTACTGTTATAAAATTTAATTCTTGTGCGATAACTAATTGTGTTTCAACTTCAAATAAAGAACCTATTGCAATTTCTAAAAATCGTTTAAATTCAATATCACTATTTCTACTGCAACTTTCTGCAATATTTGATGGAATAGAAACTACTGCTCTTGTTATTTGACTTCTTAAACCAAACTTTTCTTCGGAAGGCAATTCATCAGATAGTTGATAAACTTGTTTTACAAGCTCAATCCCGTTTTTCCAAATTTCTAGTTTTCTAAAGTCTCTCATGTTTTCTAGCTTTTGGCTATTGACCTCCAGCTATTAGCTTTTTTCGTAATCGTGATGCTAACAGCTAAGAGCTAATGGCTAAAAGCCATCACACGTAATGTTCATTAACCAACTCAATTACACTCTCCACAGTTGGTACCTTTGCAATCCTAACATCCTTAAAGTGCTTTTTAGCTTCTTTCGCTGTGGTTTCACCAATACAAAAAGCAATCACTTCGCATTTATTACTGCGTACAAAACTTTCTACCGTTGAGGGACTGTAAAACATAACGCCTTCAACAGTATCATCAACTTTGTGTCCATCATATTTTGTTTGGTAGGCTTCTACCTCGTTTACCGTGATATTGTTGTCACTTAAAATTGTAGGCAACGCATCTAATCTAATATCACTGCAAAAATAAGTTACTGCTGTACCTTCAATATATTCTACTAAATATTCGGCCAGTTTTTTAGCATTCTTTTCAGAGTGTTTAACCTTACCTATTTTCTTTTCTATAAGGCGTTTTGTTCTACGACCTACACAGTATATATTTTTGAATTGTAACTCTACCGCTGAATAGTTTGTCACCAATGCTTCAACAGCATTTTTACTGGTAATAATCACATTTTCTATTTCAGATTTTAAGATTTGTGGCCGAATACGGTTCAAACTTATCTTAATGAAATCATCACTTTTAGAGGTAACCTTTTCATGAAATAGTTTTCTCTGATCTTCAGTTAACTTTTTAGTAGAAAACACATTGGTTACTCTGTGCGCGTATTTAATATCATCCATTAAGCGTTTGCCGCCACGTTCGATAATATAATCTGCACAAAATACAGCTAAGTCCTCATGTTTACCTAAAGGTTCAGTACGTTCTATTTGTATTTTTTTAGAACCATCTTTACTTAAAAGGACACCTTTAAAATTGACTTCCTCATTTTTAATATAAGCCAAAGCTCCTATTGGTGCTGTACATCCACCTTCTAATCGGTTTAAAAACTTGCGTTCTATGGTTGTGCAAATTTCGGTTTCCTCATGGTTAAGTGGCGCACAAGCTTCTTTTGTAAAATCATCTTCTTCTAACGCCGTAATCATAATGGCACCTTGGGCTGGTGCAGGAATCATCCAGTCCAAATTAATGGCCTCTTCTGGTCTAATACCAATTCTGCCAATACCTGCAGCGGCAAAAATAGCACCATTCCAATTGCTATCTTGAAGTTTTTGCAAACGGGAATTAACGTTACCACGTAAATCTGTAATAGTGTGCGTTGGATATCTGTTGAGCCATTGTGCTTTTCTACGTAAACTACCCGTAGCAATTACTGCATCTTTTGCACTTAAAAACTCTTCATTATCCTTAAACACCAGAGTATCATTTACATTACCGCGTTTTAAAACGGCGGCCTGAATAATACCTTTTGGTAAAACTGTTGGTACGTCTTTTAGTGAGTGTACCGCAATATCGATATCATGATTTAACATGGCAATATCTAAAGTGCGCGTAAAAATACCGGTAATGCCTAATTCGTACAGCGGTTTATCCAACACTAAATCACCAGTAGATTTCACGGGGACCAATTCGGTTTGATGGCCTTCTTTTTCGAGTAAACTTTGTACAATTTTGGCTTGCCACAGTGCTAATTCACTGTCGCGCGTACCAATTCTAATGGTTTTAGACATTTGTTTTCTGAGGTTCTTCTAATTGGAACACTTTTTTAATAAGCTCCAAACTATCATCGGTAGAAACAGCATCATCCTTTAAATGATGTGCAAAATGATTCGTGATTTTTTGAATGATTTTATTGCTGATTAATTCGGCTTGAGCCTCATTAAAATCGCTTAACTTTTTCCGTTGCGTATCTAATTCTGCAGCCGCAAAGCCATTAAGTTTATGCTTCAATGCTTTTATTGTGGGTGCAAACTTTCTAGTTTCTAGCCAATTATTAAATTCTCCTTTCACCTCTTCAATAATAGCCTCTGCTACAGGAATATCTTCTTTTCGCTTTTCTAAAGTCTCATCGGTAATTTTAGAAAGATGGTCTAAATGCACCAACGAAACATTGTCTAATTCCTGAACATTTTCGTTTACATTCTTTGGAATAGATAAATCTAGAATTAAAAGTGGCTTTTTGGTTTGAATGATGTACTTGTCAATTGTAGGGCGATGTGCTCCAGTAGCTACAATCAAGATATCTGATTTTCCGATTTCTTCCTGTAGATTCGCATAATCCTTTACAATTAAATTAAATTTTCCAGCAATACGCTCTGCTCTGTCTTTAGTTCTATTTATTAACGTAATATGCTCGTTTTCTGTATGTTTTACTAGATTTTCACAAGTGTTTCGCCCTATTTTCCCAGTTCCAAATAATAAAATATCTTTATTGGAAATATCTTCAACATTATTAAAAATATACTGAACCGAAGCAAAAGATACTGATGTTGCCCCAGAAGATATATTTGTTTCAGTTTTAATACGTTTACTTGCTTGGATCACTGCATTTATCAAACGTTCGGAAAAGTGGTTTAATAAGTTGTAAGATCTAGATAGTTTACTACTTGCTTTAAGTTGACTAATAATTTCAAAATCACCTAAAATTTGACTATCTAACCCAGAGCCAACACGAAACATATGGGCTATGGCTTCTTTGTTTTTATAAATGTAAGCTACATCCCTAAATTCTTCAACTGTTCCGCTTGTATTATCGCAAAGCAATTCAATAAGTTGGTAAGGGTGTTGTGAAAAACCATAAATTTCAGTACGGTTGCAGGTAGACGTAACAATTAAGCTCTCAATGCCATTTTCTTTAGCTTGACGCAATAACGCATGCTTAGCGTCTTCGTCTAAACTAAAACGACCTCTAATATCGGCATCCGCTTTTTTATAACTTAAGCCAATGGCGTAAAAAGAACTACTTCTGCTAATATTATACTGATGCATTGCTATACCCAAAAATTACCACACAAAAGTAGAGCGATTGATAATAAAAAAATAACGCTAGAAGAACTTTTAATATCGTTTGTGGTTTTTTAAGCCTTTTTCTATTAAAAATATGATATTTGTCATATTTTTGCAGTGTATTTGCGTGTTTCGAATGCTTTAATTTAGAATAAATCTAAATAAAACGAAAAAATGACTGGTCAAAATCATATAAAAAGTGTCGCTAAAAGTACTTTTGAAGAAACAAAGGTAGATGAAGGGTTTTTAATATTAATGTTTAAAAACGAAAAAAGTGTCGCGCAAAGTGTTGCAAAAGAAATAGATAGCTCCTTTATTCAATTTCATTTTTGCATTAAGGGTGGTACTAGGTTTGTTTTTAACCAAGGACGCTATAGCTTAAATATTAGCGAAGAAAACTCGTTATTATTATATAACCCCCAGCGCGAATTACCTGTAAATCTTGAAGTAGAGCCTAATTCTTGGATAGTATCCATATTAATATCCATTAAGAAGTTCCATGGACTATTCTCGCAAGAAGCCGATTACATTTCGTTCTTAAATTCTGAAAACAAAGACAAAAAATATTATAAGGATGGTGTAATTACACCGTCTATGGCTATTGTTTTAAATCAATTAATCAACTACAGCTTAAACTCATCCATAAAACAATTGTATTTTAAAGGAAAAGCATACGAGTTATTAAGCCTATACTTTAATAGAAGTGAGGACGCCGATATTGAACAGTGTCCGTTTTTAGTAGATGAAGGCAGCGTTACTAAGATTAGAAAAGCAAAAGATATTATTGTATCTAGAATGGCGGAACCCCCAACGTTGCAGGAACTGGCCGACGAAATAGGTTTGAATATTAAAAAATTAAAAGAAGGCTTTAAACAAATTTATGGCGATTCGGTATTTAGTTTTTTATTTGACTATAAAATGGAAGTGGCTCGTAAATTACTAGAATCTGGCACACATAATGTTAACGAAGTAGGCCATAAAGTTGGTTATAGTACATCCAGTCATTTTATTGCAGCATTTAAAAAAAAGTATGGCACAACGCCTAAAAAGTATGTGATGTCGCTAAATTAAAAATAGTAATATTTATATTCGATTTTCGACTATACCCCAAAACTAGTAATTATGAAGTTTTTATCCCCAGAAATAGAAGCACTCTCAAAACAATTTATAGAAGGTAAATCGTTAGCCAGAACTAACGTGTCTTGTGGTATTTTTCAAGATTGCGACCCTTCCGAAGATCGCCCTAAGCTAAAACACCAGGAAAATATAAAAAGCTAACGGTAGGTCTTTTAAAAATTTCCAGCTATTTAAAAGCACAAAAGCATTACGCTTTCAGAATACTTTAATAGATTTTATCAATTAGCGATGATTTAATTCATTCTATTTTGTGGATTATCTATCGTATTTTTGCTACAAACAAATATTATGATGAAATTATTTACAACGTTGGTTATTGCCTTTTTAATTACAATATCTGGTTTTTCTCAAACGCACACCGCTACCATTAAAACCGAGGCAGAAACATACTATAATCATATGACCGCCATGAATCTTGATGGCGTTTTAGATTACATGCACCCAAAAATGTTTGAAATGGCTTCTAGAGAGCAAATGAAGGCGGGCATGGAACAAATGTTTAATTCGCCACAAATGAAGATTGAGTTTATATCTAATGATGTTACAAGCATTAGTGACGACATGGAAGAAGATGGCATTACTTATGCTGTTGTGTTTTATAACAGTAAAATGCGAATGACGTTTTTAACCGAAAAAGATAAGCCTGCAGAGGAGCAAAAAGCCTATTTAGAATTAATGAAATCCACAATGGCTTCTCAGTTTGGCGCAGAAAACGTATCTGTAGATGAAGATACCTTATCTTTAGTAATAAACAACGATTCTAGCATGTTCGCTATTAAAGACCCTAGTTTTAATGGGTGGAAGTTTTTAGGAAACGAAGAAAATATGACGGCTTTTGTAAATTCAGTTGTACCAGAAAGAGTTAGAACTGCTTTATTAAAGTCTTAAAAGACAGCAAAACCTTCTCAATAAAGAATAAAAAATAGTTATGAAAGGAATTCTTTTAGTTAACTTAGGTTCACCTGACAGTCCAGAACCTAAAGATGTTAAAAAATATCTAGGTGAGTTTTTAATGGACGAACGTGTGATTGATGTACCCTTATGGGCGAGAAACTTGCTTGTAAAAGGCATCATATTAAACACCCGCCCAAAAGCTTCGGCTAAGGCTTACAAAAAAATTTGGTGGGAAGAAGGGTCGCCATTAATTGTAATTTCAGAAAGACTTCAGAAAAAAGTACAAGAAAAGGTTAAATACCCTGTTGCCCTAGCCATGAGGTATGGGAGCATGACCATTAAAAAAGGGCTCCAGGAATTAGTGGATAAAGGTTGTACCGAAATAAAAACGATACCGCTATATCCGCAATTTGCAATGGCCACTACCGAGACTATCGATGTTAAGGTAGATGAATTAGTTGCTAAATATTTTCCGCAAGTAGAAATCACGAGAACGCCAGCCTTTTACTGGCGAGAAGACTATATAGATGTGCTTTCAAAAAGTATCAGTGAAACACTTGATGGATTAGATTATGAGCACATCCTTTTTAGTTATCACGGTGTTCCGGAACGCCATATTCGTAAAAGCGATGTTACCAATGGCAACTGTAAGATGGACGGCAAATGTTGTTTTAAAAAAGGAAGTCCTCAACACGAGTTTTGTTACCGTCACCAATGTGAAATTACCACGGTTAACGTCGCAAAAAAACTAGGTTTGAAAAATGGTACCTATTCAACATCATTTCAATCCCGACTAGGATTTGATCCATGGCTAAAGCCTTATACAGACCGAACTATTGAACGCATGGGTAAAGCAGGCATTAAAAAAATGGCCATTGTAACTCCAGCATTTGTAAGCGATTGTTTAGAGACGTTAGAAGAGATAGCCATGGAAGGTGAAGAAATATTCCATGAAGTTGGAGGCAAAGAGTTTACAGTTATTCCATGCTTAAATGAACGTGAAGATTTTGCCCAAGTTTTAGCCAATATAGCCGAAGAATGGACAACAGATAAAAGCTCAGTTACCGCTTAGTTTTTTATGCTTAAATTTAAAAGCTCAAAGTAATTACGCATAAATTATCAATGGCATATTTCTATTTAAAAGCATTTCATCTCATATTTGTCATTACTTGGTTTGCAGGCTTGTTCTACATTCCAAGGCTTTTTGTGTACCAAATAGAAGCCTTTCATAAACCATCTCCCGATAAAGAGATTTTGGGCAAACAGCTTAAACTTATGGCAAAACGCCTGTGGTTTATCATTACATGGCCGTCTGCTATTTTAGCATTACTTTTTGGTTTAGCATTATTTCACCTCAACCCAACATTGTTGTATCAGCCATGGATGCAAGTGAAACTCGCTTTTATTTTACTGCTGTTTATTTATCATATAAAAACACATAAATACTACCAACAACTACAAAACGATGTGGTTAAAAAATCATCAAGCTACATGCGTATCTGGAACGAAGGCGCTACGTTTATACTTTTTGCAGTCATCTTTTTAGTGATCCTTAAAAGTGCTATTAATTGGATTTGGGGTGTTATCGGAATTTTTGTTTTGGGCATGCTCATCATGCTTGGTTTTAAACTTTACAAAAACATCAGAGAAAAAAATCCAGAAGCTTAATAACTAGGGCGCTCCCCAAGGGTCGGGCTTTCGGCAGTCGCTCTCTCCTGTGTCGAGGAGCTTCAACAAATGCCTCAATCCCTAGCGCATCTATCTGCCAATGTCATTTAAACACCAAACCATAGTTTCTTTTTGCTAATTTTAGTTCATCTATTTTCTAGATGTCAGTTCGAGTGATTTTTTTAGAAAAAATCGTATCGAGAACACAATCAAAAGACAAAAACCGTTTTCAATAAAATCTAATACTGTTATGCAAATCCTTATTGGTATTTCAAGTTTTGTTATTTGAAATTTTCTCTAAGGTCTTTGGTGCGATTATTGTTATCTTTAGTCCATCAACATTTTCAAAACAATAGCTTAATATTACCTGTGGGCATCTTGCAAATGAAATTAAAAAAACTCTCTTTACGTACCCGTATTTTTATAGTAATGATCGTGCTGGTATTAATCGCATCGGTATTTATAGCCGCCGTGGCTATCTACCAATACAACGAAGAAACTACAGATTACCATACACAAAGGCTAGAACGCAAGGAACAAAATATTAAAACCCATTTAAAGCGGGTTTTAAATGGCAGACAAAATACCTGGGAAGTAAAGACCAGAAATATTCCGTTAATCTTTAAAGACGAAATAAGCAACATAGCCGATATACATAAACTACAAATTAATCTTTACGATTTAGAAGGCAACCTACTTATTACATCGAAGGCCGATTTAAAGCCAGACGAAGAAGACAAGTCTATCGAACCACATATTTTAGAGGCTATTGCAAATACTGCTGCCCATAGATATGTGGATAAGCTTACCGAAAATGGCTTAACCTACCAATCGTCTTACTTTTTTATTTACGACAACAAATCTAAACCATTGGCCATACTAAATTTACCGTATTTAGAGCGTGATGACTTTTTAGCAAAAGAACTCAACGAATTTTTAGGAAGATTGGGTATTGCCTACCTTTTTGTGCTCATTATTGCCATTGCCATTGCTTTTTTACTTTCTAAATACATCACAAAATCGCTAAAAACCATTAGTGAAAAAATTATTGCGACACGTTTGGAAAAGCGCAACGAAAAAATAATGATAGAAGATTCCAGTCAAGAGATTTCTACCTTGATAGACTCTTACAATAGCATGATTGATGAGTTGGAAGATAGTGCTATAAAACTAGCAAGAAGTGAGCGCGAACAAGCGTGGAGGGAAATGGCAAAACAAGTGGCACACGAGATTAAAAACCCCTTAACGCCTATGCGATTAACGGTGCAAAACTTCCAAAGGAAATTTGATCCGAACGATGAAAACATTCACGCCAAATTAGAAGAATATAGCAAAACACTCATTCAACAAATAGATACCATGAGCTCTATTGCCTCGGCATTTTCAAACTTTGCAAAAATGCCTGCGCAACAAAATGAAACCCTTAATGTGGTGAACATTACAAAATTAGCGCTTGATATTTTTAATGAAAACTATATAATATTTACATCGGATGCTGAAGAAATTATTGCAGAGTTCGATAGAACACAACTGATTAGAGTGGTAACCAATTTGGTAAAAAATGGCATACAAGCCATCCCTAAAGATAAAACACCACAAGTTTTGGTTAATGTTGGGCAAGATGATGATAATGTGATTATTACTGTGGCCGATAACGGAGCAGGAATCTCAGAAGAGAATACAAACAAAATATTCGAACCAAAATTCACCACCAAAACCAGTGGTATGGGGCTAGGTTTAGCCATGGTAAAAAATATTGTAGAAAACTATAAAGGCACGATTTCCTTTACTACAGAAGCCGATAAAGGCACAGTATTTAAAGTGGTGTTTCCAAAAGATAAATCTTGATAAAAACAAAAAGTGATGTATACTAACCTAATTGTAGATTCAAAACAACATATCACGACGATTACCATAAATCGCCCTAAAAAATTAAATGCCTTAAATCAGGAAACCATACAAGAGCTGCATGAGGCGTTTAAAGCTGCGGATGCTAATGAAAACACAAAAGTAATTATAGTTACCGGTAGTGGCGAAAAGGCATTTGTTGCAGGAGCCGATATTAGCGAATTTGCCGATTTTAGTGTTGAAGAAGGCATGCACTTAGCTGCAACCGGACAAAGAATACTCTTCGATTTTGTTGAAAACCTGTCTACACCAGTAATTGCAGCGGTAAATGGTTTTGCACTTGGTGGCGGTTTAGAGCTCGCCATGGCCTGCCATTTTAGAGTGGCTAGTGATAATGCCAAAATGGGTTTGCCCGAAGTGTCTCTGGGTGTTATTCCAGGATACGGCGGTACACAACGTTTAACGCAATTGGTGGGGAAAGGGCGCGCCTTAGAAATGATTATGACGGCAGGCATGATTGATGCCAACAAAGCTTTAAGCTATGGTTTGGTGAACCATGTAGTGCCACAAGACCAATTGTTGGAGTTATGCAACACACTTGCCGCAAAAATAATAAAGAACTCCTCAGTAGCTATTAGTGCTGCCATTAGAGCCGTAAATGCTAATTTTAAAGAAGGGGTTAACGGTTACCAAGCCGAAATTACCGAATTTGGCAACTGCTTCGGTACCGAAGATTTCGAGGAAGGCACATCTGCATTCTTAGAAAAGCGAAAAGCTGACTTTCCGGGGAGGTAGGTTTTTTAGTTTCGTTTAGCGGTTACTTAAATTAAATGTTGCGTATTTGTGCGCTAGGATTTTCCGAAGGAAAATAAGAAACTAGCAAACAAAGCAACTAACATTGGTTAAGAACAAAATAGCAATTTTTACTTGTTTTTTACCTCAGTTCTTTGTTGTAGGTGGTTTTTATATTTTAAGTCCGATTCCAATTTTTAGTAAATTCACATTAGTGTTAAATTTTATGTCAGGAACATCGTCTGCATTTAGCTTTGTGAAATCATATTGAACTTGGACGAAAATTTTATTGCTGATATCATAAGCAACACCAAAATTGAATCCAAATCCACTTAAATTGTCAGATTCACCAGATACATTCATTCCGTTGTTAGAACCTGACAGTTGAAAATTCATGAATGTATATCCTAAACCTAAAAAAGAGTGGAGTTTTTCTACAGATTCGACATTAATTTCAGCAAAAACTTTGGGTTGAATGATAAATGTAGTTACCAAAAAGTCTTGAGGTGAATTATTTTGATTAGAATTGTCTATCAGAACACCACCATTTAAACTAACTCCAATTTTTATAGGATTTAATTCTGTAAATCTGTATTTCAATCCAAGGTCTATGATTCCGTATGAGTCGTCTCCATAGGGCATACCATTGTGAGACTAAATGGCGCAATAGGTGAAATTTTTACCGATTGGATTAAAAAAACCATGCCCGATCGGGCAGAAAAAGTATTACACCAGATTGAAAATTGCCATGGTGGCACTTTAAACGATTCGCGCTATGGTGCACGAATGCGAGGTGAAGGAAAAATAGCGGAACAGCTTAATGATTTGGTGAAATTGGCACGACAAAAATATTTTAAGAACAAAGGCATGCCAACCCTAAACTGCAAACTTCATGATACTTATAAAGACGGACAGTTTAAATTATTTTAATAAAAAAGCGGGCAAATTGCCCGCTCTTTCAAAAATAATTGAGTTAGTCTTGAAGTAATTAAATAAATTCTACAAAAGTTTTACCTTCTGTCTTGTATACTATCTTATAATCTCCTTTAGTAAAATCCTTTATCTTATATACCTTTCTGATATAATTCCCTTCACTAGTTAAAATTTCAGAGTGAATTAATTCATAGCTGGTAAAAGCACCTCCGCTGTTAAAATAAATTCTTATTTCTACAGGCGCTTGATTCATTGATAAGCGGTTTACAAAAACCATATCGTCTTTTACACGTGTTGAAGGTTTAAAAATAGTTTTGCTATTTTCTTTTTCAAAAGTAACCTTGTTTGAATAAACTGTAAACGGCATGATTGTGATTTCCATGTCTTTATCCAGTTCAAAAAAGTAATCACCATCTGGAAGTGCTGTTAGATCAAATCCCTGTGTATAGATACCTGTTTGCTCTATAAAGTCCTTATAAAGGATAATTCCGTTTTCATCTTTAATTGTAAAGAGGTTACCTTCTTTAACATCTATAGAGAGCAACGTTTTGTTAGCCTCTCCTTTTCTAATAAAAAATGTGTTGTCGTTCGCGTATCCAATAACCGTAGCAAGTAAAGCTACCATTAATAATACTTTTTTAGAGTTGTTCATTGCGTTTTTCATGATTTGGATTTATTAACGTTTAACACTCCAAAAGTATAGCAACTTACCGACGTGCAAAACATTGATATTGACTAATTTATATGCAAAATTACCTGTTAATTCTATGTTATCATTTTGTAAAGTCAATATGGTATATTATAAAGGTAATATTACATAATTAGCCTTACGTGATGTGATTTAATGTACATTGACTATTTTTGCAACGCTATGCAAGAGTTAAAACTTTCAAATTGGTTGCCTACCACAAACAAAGAGGTGAAAATTCGCGGATGGGATACGCTAGACGTTATTCTATTCAGTGGCGACGCCTATGTAGATCATCCCACATTTGGTCCTGCCGTTATTGGACGTTTACTAGAAAGTTTTGGGTTGCGCGTAGCTATCGTACCTCAACCTAATGTAAATGACAACCTCCAGGATTTTGTAAAGTTAGGAAAGCCCAGGTTGTTCTTTGGAGTTACAGGCGGATGCATGGACCCAATGGTGAGCAACTACAACGCCAATAAAAAAAGACGCGACAAAGATGCGTATACACCCAATGGTGATATTGGTTTTAGGCCAGATTATGCCTCAACAGTTTACAGTAAAATTTTAAAAGAAAAGTGGCCTGATGTTCCTGTGCTAATTGGCGGTATTGAGGGATCTTTAAGACGTGTAACCCATTACGATTATTGGAGTGATACATTAATGCCTACCATTTTAGAAACTTCGAAAGCCGATATGTTGGTGTATGGCATGGGCGAGCAACCATTGCGTGAAGTTGTGCGCTTGTTAGAAAAAGGGGTGCCATTTAGTAGTATAAATACCGTAAACCAAACGGCAGTATTGTTAGGTGCGACAGATAAAATTCCCAAAAACAGTAATTGGGAAGATGTAGAGATTGCGTCGCACGACGTTTGCTTAAAAGACAAAAAAGCTTACGCATCTAATTTTAAAATTATCGAACAAGAGAGCAATAAGCTGGCAGCACGACGGATTTTTCAAAAGGTAGGAGATAAAACCTTAATGATTAATCCACCATATCCAACCATGACAGAAGAAGAGATTGATGCTTCTTTTGATTTGCCTTATACCAGATTGCCTCATCCTAAATACAATAAGCGCGGGCCCATACCTGCTTTTGAAATGATTAAGTTCTCTATAAACATTCACCGCGGGTGTTTTGGAGGTTGTAGCTTTTGTACCATTTCTGCGCACCAAGGAAAATTTATTGCATCTAGAAGTAAGGCGTCTATTTTAAAGGAAGTAGATACTGTGGCAAACATGCCGGATTTTAAAGGCTATTTATCTGATATAGGTGGCCCCAGTGCCAATATGTATAAAATGAAAGGCAAGGTACAGGAAATTTGCGATAAATGTGTGGCGCCATCTTGCATTTCACCAGTAATTTGTAGCAATTTAGACACATCTCACAAACCACTTACAGAATTATACCAGGCAGTAGACAGTCATCCAAAAGTAAAAAAATCATTTATTGGTAGTGGTATTCGCCATGATATGTTGGTGCCTGAGTTTAATAAAAATGCTGATGCTAAAGAACTAGATGATTATACGGAAGAGGTAATGACAAAACATGTGTCTGGTCGTTTAAAAGTAGCTCCAGAGCATACCAGTGACCCTGTATTGAAGTTAATGCGTAAGCCGTCGTTTAGCTATTTTCACATGTTTAAGGAGCGCTTTGACAAAATTAATGTTAAGCATAAACTGAAGTTACAACTCATCCCCTATTTTATTTCGAATCATCCAGCTTGTGAAGCTGAGGACATGGCAAATTTAGCTGCCGAAACTAAAGATATGGGCTTTCAATTGGAACAAGTACAAGGCTTTACACCGACACCAATGACGGTGGCTACCGTGATTTACTACAGCGGTTACCATCCATATACCCTTAAAAAAGTAAAAACACCTAAAACCAGAAAAGAAAAGGATGAACAACACCGCTTTTTCTTTTGGTACAAGGATGAAAACAAGGCATGGATTAAAAACACCTTGAATAAACTGGGGCGCCAAGATTTATTGGACGTATTACTTCCTAAAAAAGAAGAAAAATGGCGTAAAAACAAACCAGGAAAACCTAAGCATACCTTTGATGATGCGGTGCCTTTTAATAAAAGGAAAAGAAAGGCTAAGTTTAGACCAAAAAAATAAAACCCCAAAAACTTAAACGTATTCGGGGTTTTTAAACATTCTAAAAAATATATTTACATAGCAGCTTCGTAGATACCAATTGTATCACTTAAAGTTACCTCTCTAGGATTTCCTCCAGTACAAACATCATCTAATGCATTTTTTGACATTAATTCAAAATCTTTTTCTTTAACACCAAGTTCTTTTAACCCTGACGGAATGCCAACTGCTTTAGATAGATTTTTAATAGCTTCAATAGCTGCATTTGCCCCTTCGGTATCATTCATTTCTGAAACATCAACACCCATAGCTTCTGCCACTTTTTTTAATTTAGGTGCACATTCTGGAATATTAAATTTTTCGACATAAGGCAACAAAACGGCATTAGCAACCCCATGAGGTAAATCGTAAACACCTCCTAATTGATGTGCCATAGAGTGTACATAACCTAAACCTGCATTTGAAAATGCTTGACCTGCAATAAACTGCCCCCACGCCATTTGATTTCGAGCTTCTAAATCTTGCCCATTATGAACTGCTTTTTCTAAACTTTTAGAAATTAGCTTAATAGCTTCTAAGGCTAAAACATCGGACCATTCGAATGCACCTTTTGTTACATAAGTTTCAATAGCATGCGTTAAAGCATCCATTCCTGTAGCAGCAGTTAAATCGGCAGGTTTACCTAACATCAATTCAGGATCGTTCACAGCGATAGACACTAAACAATTCTTGTCTACCATTACCATTTTTTTATGTAGTTTTTCGTCGGTAATAACATAGTTTATTGTTACTTCACTAGCTGTACCTGCTGTAGTATTTATTGCTATGATAGGTAGTGATACATGCTTTGACAAATGAATGCCCTCGTAATCTTCTATATTTCCACCATTCGTTGCAAGAATACCAATAGCTTTACCACAATCTTGCGGAGATCCTCCTCCTAGGGTTATAATAAAATCACAATCGTTTTCCTTTAGTAATTCAAGTCCGTTGTTAACATTTTTAACTGTTGGATTCGGTTTTACATCATCAAATACTATTGTTTTAATATTTGATGATTCTAGAACTTTAAGTACGCTTTCCGCAACGCCAATTTGCATCAAGACTTTATCTGTAACAAAAAGTGCTTTTTTGTAAGGAAGACTTTTAAGTTCTTCTGCTAAATCATTTAAAGCTCCAGGACCTATCATACTAAGAGGTGGCAGGTATATTCTTCTATTCTGTAACATGTTTAGATTATTTAATTATTTTCATGCAAAATTGAAGAATATTTTAACCTTATTAAATGACTTTTATCACTTAATGATGAGAAGTTATATATTTTAAGCTTTCTTTTTTATAACTACTACCATTCTCTTTGGACTTATTTTCATTATTCAGTCTTTATTAGCGCCAAAACACACTAGTGGTCCTTTATTTAAATTAATACGCAAGCCATTGTTTAGTTATTTCCACAGGTTTAAGGAGCGCTTTAATAGCATTAATGTAAAACACAAACTGAAGTTACAACTCATTTCCTATTTAATTTCGAATCATCCAGCTTGTGAAGCTCAGGACATGGCAAATTTAGTTGCTGAAACGAATGATATGGGCTTTCAACTTGGAACAAGTACAGGGCTTTATACCATCCCTATAAAATTGGCTACCGCAATTTGCTACAGCGGTTTCCATCCATATGCGCTTAAAAAACAAAAACACCTTGAGTAAACTAGGACGCCAAGACTTGCTTGTCTTACTTCCTATTACGGAAGATAAATGGCCTAAAAACAAACCAAGAAAACCTAAAATACACTTTTAATGAAACAGTGCCTTTTAACGAACGAAAAAACAAGGCTAAGTTTAGGAAAAAGAAACGTAGGTAATTCCCTTTCTACAAGGCCTTGAAATTTTTCATAAACTTTTATGATGACATTTTTTAATTGAACCGATGGGATATAAACTTTAAAATATATCACATGAAAACTATTAAAATTGTTGCCTTATTAATATTGTTAATTACACTATCATGTTCAAAATCATCAGATGAGGAAGAAATACAAGACAAAGAAGCAGCTATTGAAGGTGTTTGGTTGTTAAGGGATATTACCGAAATTAATTTGGAGGGTAATGCTGTTCCTGCTGAACTTTCTCGAGAAATACGTGCTGTTGTAGAATTGATAATAATTGAGGGCTGCGAATTAATGGCTTTTGAATTTAACCCTGATCAATCATTTATACTAGAACAATATGATGTAAATGATTACAACCCTTCAGAAGATGAAGTAGAGTATGTGGTAAATTGTGAAAATATAGACCTATTTATTGGTACATGGGGCTTGCAGGATGGTCAACTTGTTCTTTCAGGAGAAGAGAATGAGTCCAACTCTTTTTCCATTAAATTAGAATCTAGCGTAATGATTTGGGAAGATGTTCCACTTGGAGCAATTTTACCTATAGATGGACAAGGAGATTTTGTTTTTGAAAAACTGGGTAACGGGTAAATAAATTTATACAGAACCCACCTTTTTAAAATCAGAAGGTGGATGGATTCTAATAATTTACTGCGCACTCTAATTAAAAATAAGTGTTACGCATAAATAATATCTGTTTAAATTGTGTAGCAATTTTATTTTGGTTTAGTATTCAGAAATCTTGTCTACTTCTAACTGTCTCAAGGCTTCACCGTCAACCAGTTTATAGGTTATTTGTCTTGTACCTCCTGTTGGATTCGAATCCGCATCGCCTTCCTTATAAATAGGGAAGCGTTGGCCTAATCTGTTTTCTATAAGCGTAAAAGTATCGTTCCCACGATAGCCATTGTTTATGCTCTTGTTTTCTGATGTGGGTTGAAAATAAACCTCGCTCATTGATTTTTTATTGTTTACAGAAAACGCATAAACATTCCCGTACTTTTGTTTAGCACTAGATTGTGTAAACACGAAAAGTTCTGGAGAGCCATCACTATTTAAGTCTTCTACGGCTGCGTCAACAACTTCCTCGTTGTTAATATTTAACGTTTCGTTGTATTCGCGTTCTTCTAAACCGAATGTGAAAATCGTTAAGGTGTTCTTGCCGTCTTTTTCTATAGACGAAACATTAAACCCTACGCTTTGCAAGTTTAAAACTTTTGTGAACTTTGTTAAATCTACTTGACTTTGGTCTAGTTCTGTATCAATTTTTTGGTACGTTCCGGCAATGGATGCACCGCCACTGCAAAAGTAGTATAGTACGTTTGAGTTTTCTGGGGTTTCACCCGAAATGGTAATGGTTCCTTTTGCAAATAAAAACCTGATGGGCTTACCATCAAAAATTGATTCATAAAGATCATCAGCTTTTTTATAGGCTTTTGTATCATAGGTGCAGGTTGGCGATTTCTTGTCGGCACGAGACCTAATAGAAACAAAAATTGATTCTTCCTCAAGTTTTTCTACTATTACTCCTATCCAATCGTAGCCTTGATTTCTGTCTTTATAACTAGAATCAACATAATTCCCGTAAATTGAAGTATCTAGCTGTGCAGCTTCTTTTACAGAGTCACTTTCAATCGGCTCTCCTTTGTTTGTTTTTGAATTATTTTTACATGCTAATAAGGATACGCTTATAAACGTAATTACAACAAATCTTATAATTCCTTTATTTATTTTCATCTTAATTAGTTTTAGCTGTTAAACTGTATTTTTATTTATCGTTGCTTTCGTGAATGTTATCTTGTAGGATTAGAAGAAGCGCTTTACTTCATGATTATAACTTCTGACGTCGGCACAAAAAAATTTAAACTCATCTTAGAGGGGAACAATTAAATTTAGTGCGCTTCCAACCAATTGTCGCCAACATCTATATCTACATCCAATGGCACTTCAAGTTTGTAAGCAGTTTCCATTTCGGTCTTCACCAAAGTTTTAATAGGTTCTAATTCTGGTTTATACACATCAAACACCAATTCATCATGTACTTGTAATAACATTTTGGTTTTAAAGTTGCCTTCATTTAGCTTGTTGTAAATATTAATCATGGCAATTTTAATAATGTCGGCTGCACTTCCTTGTATAGGTGCATTCACTGCGTTACGTTCTGCTGCGCCTCTAACCACCGCATTGCGCGAATTGATATCTTTTAAATAGCGACGCCGCCCTAAAACAGTTTGCACATAACCGTTATCGCGAGCAAAATCAACCTGCTCGTGTATAAAACTTCTCAATTTCGGGTAAGTGGCATAATAGGTATCTATTAATTCTTTAGATTCTGCTCTAGATAAGTTGGTTTGATTGCTTAATCCAAATGCAGATACACCGTAGATAATCCCAAAGTTAACGGTTTTAGCGTTACTACGTTGTTCTCTTGTTACCTCATTTATTGGTACATTAAACACTTTTGAAGCGGTAGACGCATGAATATCCTCTCCATTTTTAAAAGCTTCAATCATGGTTTCTTCTTTACTTAATGCAGCGATGATGCGCAGTTCTATTTGGGAATAATCTGCGGCCAGCAATGTATAATCGTCGTTTCTTGGAATAAAGGCTTTGCGCACTTGTCGCCCACGTTCTGTTCTTATGGGGATATTCTGTAAATTAGGGTTATTACTACTTAAACGTCCTGTTGCAGCAACGGTTTGCATATAATCTGTATGGACACGACCTGTAGCGGGTTCAACTTGGTTTGGTAACGCATCAACATAAGTGCTTTTTAATTTTGATAATCCTCTAAACTTCAATATATTTTGAATAATCTCATGGTCTTTTGCTAAATAGCTCAATACATCCTCGGCTGTAGAATATTGCCCTGATTTTGTTTTTTTAGGTTTATCTACCAATTTTAGTTTTTCAAATAAAATAACACCCAGTTGCTTTGGTGAGGCAATATTGAACTCCTCCCCAGCAGCTTCGTAAATTTTCTGTTCCAAAGCCTTGATGTCTTTATCTAATTGCTCTGATAAACTATTTAAAAATTCTTTATCCAGGTTTATCCCTTCTAATTCCATCGCCGCCAAAACACGTAGCAACGGAATTTCTATATCATCAAATAATTTTTGGGTATTGGCTTCTCCTAATTCATTTTTAAAATGTTCCTTGAGTTGTAAGGTTATATCAGCATCCTCAACAGCATATTCGGTTTGCTTGTCTAAAGCCACTTCTCTCATCGAGAGTTGATTTTTTCCTTTTTTCCCGATTAAAGTTTCAATAGAAATTGGGGTATAATTTAAGTATGTTTCTGCGAGCACATCCATATTATGGCGCATATCTGGATTGATAAGGTAATGTGCCAACATAGTATCGAACAATTTACCTTTTACGGCAACATTGTACTTTGCCAAAACTTTGATGTCGTATTTTAAGTTCTGACCCACTTTTTCGATAGTTTCACTCTCAAAAAACGGACGTAACTGTTCTATTAGGTCTTGCGCCTCTTCTTTATTTTCTGGAAATGGCAAATAAAAACCTTTACCAACTTCCCAAGAAAAGGCAATACCCACCAATTCAGCCGTTAAAGGGTTTAAGCCTGTGGTCTCAGTATCGAAGCATACTGAAGTTTGATTTAAGAGGTTTTTAATGAACAATTTTGTAGCCATACCAGAAGCTACACTTTGATAAAAATGCGATGTGGTTTCGGCTGTTTTCCTAGTGAACTCATTAACCGTTTCGGCTTCGTTAGAAGGATCTGCCCCGAATAAAGAAAACTGTCCTGCACCAGCAGATTTTGTTTCTTTAGGTGCTGGCGTATGCTCTGGTTTAGGTTTTGAATTCTCTTCCGTACTGGCTGTGGTTGAAGTATCCGCTGCAAATGTTTTTAAGAAATTTTCAGTTAAGCGCCTAAACTCTAAATCTTGAAAAATTTCCTTTACTTTTTCTACGTCTGGATGATCCAGTTCAAAGTCTTTCGCATTAAATTCAACCGGAACATCAAGCATTATGGTTGCCAATTTTTTTGAAAGCAACCCCAATTCACCATTAGCCTCAACTTTTTCCTTCATTTTTCCCTTTAGCTGATCCGTATTTGCTAACAAGCCCTCCATACTTCCAAATTGGGCAATAAACTTTTTAGCAGTTTTTTCACCAACACCAGGAAGTCCAGGGATATTATCACTACTATCACCCATCATACCTAAGAAGTCAATTACTTGCAATGGATCTTCCACTTCAAATTTTTTCTGAACTTCAGGAATCCCCCAGGTTTCATAACCCCCGCCAAAAACTGGACGATACATAAATACATTTTCTGTTACTAATTGCGCAAAATCCTTGTCAGGTGTTACCATATAAGTTTTATAACCCTCTTTTTCTGCTTGACGGGATAGCGTTCCAATAACATCATCTGCTTCGTAACCTTCCTTTACCATTATAGGAATGTGCATTGCTTTTAAAATATCGCAAATGTATGGTATAGCTGTTTTAATACCTTCGGGCGTTTCATCTCTATTAGCTTTGTATTCTTCATACATTTCTACCCTGTCGGAGCTACCGCCTTTATCAAAACAAACCGCCAAATGGTCGGGACGCTCACGTTTTATAACGTCTAAAAGCGAATTCATAAACCCCATAATTGCTGAGGTATCTTCACCTTTAGAGTTAATTCTTGGGTTTTTTATAAAAGCGTAATATCCACGAAAAATAAGTGCGTAGGCATCTACTAGAAAAAGACGTTTTTGGTCTGACATTTTGATAGTTTTGATAGAAACTCAAAGCTACAAAAAGTTAATTGGATATTGTAAGGTTACTAATTGCCTTTTATAGATTGAAAATGATTTCTTAACTATACGTTAAAATATACAGCGCTATTAAAGAGCTAGTATAGAATAGCTTTATCTTTGATGAAAAAGAAAACTATGTTGCGCTGGATTATTTTTATCCTCTTCTACCTTTTCATCAGTTTTTATGGCTTTCAGGCTATAAAAACTGTGACCAAAAGTGCTTGGGTTCATTATATTTTTATTGCTCTGGCCCTTATTATAGCCGGAAATTTCATTATTCAATTTACTGTTTACTCAGAGGGTCGCGTTTTAAACCCTTCTAAAAGCTACGCTTTTGGCTTCCTATTAGCTTTTCTCTCGCTAGGTCTGATAATTATACCTATTCTACTAGGTGAAGATATTATTCGGTTTATTTACGGTGTCTACGAGAAACTAGTTACAAAAAATAACAGCTTTTATTTACCTTCTCGCAGAAAGTTTATTAGTCAAATAGCTTTAGGTATAGCAGCAGTTCCGTTTGCTTCAATTCTATATGGTATGTATAAAGGTAAATACCGATTTAGAGTTTTGAACTACACATTGCATTTTGAGGATTTACCAGACGCTTTTGATGGCTACAGAATTACACAAATAAGCGATATACATTCTGGAAGTTTTGACAATAAGGAAAAGATTGAATATGGTGTAAACCTTATAAATGAACAAAAATCAGATATAATATTATTTACTGGTGATATGGTGAATAATAAATCATCTGAAATGGAGCCTTGGAAACAATTATTTGGAAAATTAAGTGCAAATGATGGTGTTTATTCAGTTTTAGGCAATCACGATTATGGCGATTATGTGAGATGGGAAACACCTGAAGCTAAAGCGCAAAATTTGCAAGACTTAGTTGATATACAAAAAGAAATGGGCTACGATTTGCTAAGGAATGAAAGTAGGTTTATTGAAAAAAACGGAGCGCGTATTGCGCTTATAGGTGTTGAAAATTGGGGCGCAGGTGGTTTTAAAAAAGCTGGAGATTTAAAAAAAGCGGTAAAACATATTGATAAAAATGATTTTAAGATTTTAATGAGTCATGACCCTTCACACTGGGAAAAAGAAGTAATTAATGACGACTACCATTATCACCTAACACTTAGTGGGCATACTCATGGCATGCAATTTGGAATTGAAATTCCTGGTTGGATAAAATGGAGTCCGGCAAAATGGCGTTATAAATATTGGGCAGGAATTTACCAAGAGTTAGGGCAATACATTAACGTGAACAGAGGATTTGGATATTTAGGTTACCCTGGTCGTGTAGGGATTTGGCCAGAGATAACCGTAATAGAGCTTAAAAAAGGCACGCATAGTGCTTAATTGCATGGAAATGTTATATTTACTATAATAAAATTCCTTATTTTTATAAGAGCGTTAGATTGAACCTAGTAAAATGATAGATGTTCAAGGACTATCTAAAATTTATGCAGGTTTGTGTAAGATGCTTGAACTAAAACATTAAGAGAGTATGTCAAAATTTGGGGAACTAATTGATGTCGATGTTCCGGTTCTGTTTGATTTCTATGCAGAATGGAACGAGCAATCTACTGCAATGCATCCTATACTTCGTGATGTAGCTGCTGCCCTTGGCGATAAAGCTAAAGTGATTAAAATTGATGTTGAAAAAAATCAAGAGCTAGCTGATGCGCTTCGTGTAAAAGGCTTACCAACATTAATTATCTACAAAGATGGCGAAATGAAATGGCGCCAAAGCGGAGAACAAGACGCTAGTACTTTGATTGGAATTGTACAAGAGTACATTTAAACATCTAAAGATTTAAAACAATACCCTTGCTGGTTGAAATGCTCCAAGACTTTGGGTAGTGCATATTGCATATTCTTTGATGCCTTAACACTATCGTGAAATACAATAATGCTGCCGCTCTTTGCTTTTGAAATGACTTTGGTAAAGCATTCGTCTTTCGTAACAGTATTATCCCAATCAAAAGATAACACATCCCACATTATAATGTTGAAGCCTAAAGCTATTAAACGTTTACCTTGCTTGGGCGTAATTTTACCGTAAGGCGGACGAAATAAATTCTGAATTCTGAATTCCGAATTCTGAATATTTGATTCAAATACCTTTTGAGCTATCCCAACATTTTTTAAATAGGTTTCAGTTGGGGTTTTCCAACCCTTGATATGGTCTTGAGTGTGGTTGCCAACAGCGTGCCCATTTTTTAAAATCTTTTTAAAAATGTCAGGATGCTTTTCCACGTTAGATCCTATACAAAAAAAAGTAGCTTTTGCATCGTACTGTTTTAAAACATCTAAGGTCCATGCCGTGATTTCAGGTGTAGGACCATCATCAAACGTTAAGTAAATCTCCTTTTCGGTGGTCTCTATATCCCAAGTATAATCTGGGAATAGCGATTTTACGACTTTAGGTGTTTTTACAGGAGTTATAGGCATAAATAGCCAGTGTTATTCGTTAGCTTCAATAGCAGTAGCACCACTATCGGAAGGAATATCAACATTTGTTCTTTCTAAATCATCCTCATCGTCGTCACCATAGAAATATTTAAACAGCCTTAAATAGTTATTAAACGTATTACCCTCTTTTTCGGCCAAATCTATATCATAGCGTACCAAGACATCAACTAATCCTTTATAACGTTGAATATCTACATAAATATCCTCAAACAAGCGTTCTTGACTATCTTGTGTTAAACCACTATAATATGTGAGATTCTCTTGATATTTTTTGCTCACCTTAAAGTATAAGTCTCGTGCTTTTTCTTTAGCATCTACCTCGTAATAAGCACCAATATAAGGCTCTAGCAAGGTATAATAGCCATAATATTCTACTGGCATATTCTCCATAGCGATATCGGCGATTTCTTCTGCTTTTTCAAGTTTTTCTTCATTAATTAATTCCTCAACCAATCGCGCTAGATTACCTCTGTAGGTGATGGCATTTTTACATGTTTCAGGATCGTGATAAATATTTGGACTGCCACTATTGCCCCAATTCCACGATTTTACCTTTTCATACATTAAATCGGTATCTATACGACCCATATCAAAAGGATTAGCTCTGTCCACCTCGGTTTTAATAGGTACTAATTTATAGCACATGCCATCGAGCTGTAGATAATCTTTCATCCATAAATAATCATCGTCACCAAAACTTCCACCTGTAAAATAAATAGGACGCTTCCATTCGTTATTCGCTACAACATCTAGCATTAACAAGCGATTTTTATAAATAGCCCCACCTTTTATTTCAATATCAATATGTGGCACAATTTTATCTGCATCTTCCGGTTTTACAATACCACTTTCAAGAGCATTTTGCTTATTGACATCTATACGAACATTTCTAGTGAATAGATAATTGGCGTTGAGATCTTGATTTCTTAGACCTGAAATGTCGTACCCTTGCTTCTGCATAAAATATTTGTATTTTGATTTTTCATCATCTCTTTGAATAAAATCAAGTGCTTGTTTTAACGCAATAGTATCTTTTGTAAGCGGTTCTATCCTCACATAATCATTGGTGCCATATTGGTAATCCTTGTGGTTTAATTGTGATGGAATAGGATCGCTTTCATACGCTTTGCGTTTCATTTGATCTATGTACCAATCGGTTTGGAATAAACTAGTGTTTACCACCCGAACATCTGTTCTATACCCTTCAATTTCTTGCGCATACCATAACGCAAAGGTATCATTATCGCCAATGGTGAATAATATGGCGTTTTCTGCACAGGAGTCAAGATATTTTCTTGCCATAGCTTGTGCCGTATATTTTCCAGAACGGTCATGATCGTCCCAGTTGTTGGCTACCAAAATACCAGGAACAAGAATTAAGCACAAAATAGTAATTACAGGTGCTGCTAATGTTTTGGGAAGTTTGTCTTTTAATGTATGATAAATACCATAAACCCCAATACCTATCCAAAGGGCAAAAACATAAAAAGACCCTACTACAGAATAATCACGTTCACGAGGTTCAAACGGTCGTACATTGGTATATACTTGTATAGCAAGCCCTGTAAAAAGGAAAAATACAAGCATTACCCAAAACAGTTTTCTGTCCGTATTCAACACGAAAAACATACCTATTAAACCAAGAATAAGTGGTAGAAAATAATAGGTGTTTCTGGCTTTATTGTTTATTACATCACTTGGCAAATTATCTTGTGAATAGCCTAAATGCCATTCGTCTATAGGCTTTATACCGCTTATCCAATTACCGTGGTTGTCATATTTCCCTTGAATATCATCTTGTCGCCCGGTGAAATTCCACATAAAATAACGCCAATACATATAACCTAGCTGGTATTCAAACAAATATCTAATATTACTTGCTAAATCTGGTTTTTCGATATCTAAATAGCTTTGATAACGCTTTAAAAACGCATTGTAATCTTCATAATCCACATTACCACGTGCCACCTCACTTCTAAAATCTGAAACAAGTTGCCGTAATTTGTTTTCCATTTGATAATCGGGCTTTAGTTTAAAATTTAAAAACCCGGTAAACATCATATAATTCTCGGCATGTTCGCCGCTCCACATACGCGGTAGAATAGATGCATGATCTGAATTATAATTTTGTTTAGCATTTTTATAATCGTTAACAACTACATATTCGCCCTTTTCTTCGTCCTTTTCGTATTTAGGTTTATCATCAATGTATGGGTTGTTTTTATCTAAATACGCATACATATCAGTAAACTGAGGGCCGTAAAACAAATGTGTTTCAGGATACTGCTCCAAATTATAATAGGCAAGAAGTTCGCGTGCACTAGACGGGTTATTTTCATTAATTACCACATTAGCATTAGCGCGAATAGGTAGCATTAACCAAGTTGAAAAGCCAATAATAACAAACGTTAAACACAGAATACCCGTATTTAAATGCACATAACTTTTTTGTCTGGTATATCGTAATGCGTAAAAAATTACTGCTACTAAAAGTAAACCAGCAATAATAGAACCTGAGTTGAATGGAAGCCCAACACTATTTACAAAGAAAATCTCAAAAGCACTAAAAATCTTAAGAATATTGGGCGCTAATAATTTAAAAACAAACAATAAAATAGCTACCGAAACAGCATTTGCAATAATGAAATTTTTTATGGTAACAGTTTTATAATTTTTAAAATAGTAAATAAGCCCAATAACTGGAATAGTAAGCAATCCCATAAAATGAACCCCAAAAGATAAACCGATTACAAACGAGATAAGGATTAGCCAACGATTGCCACGAGGTTTGTTCATATCTTGTTCCCAACGAAGTGCTAGCCAAAATAAAGCGGACATAATTAAGGTCGCCATGGCATACACCTCGGTTTCAACAGCGTTGAACCAAAACGAATCTGTAAATGCAAAGGCTAAACTACCTACTAAACCACCGCCTAAAATAGCTGTGTATTGTGGTTTGGAAAGCGTTGATGTGCTATCCTTTTCTTTTTCAGAATTTAAATGCGACACAAGTTTTGTTAACAATAGCGTAATCGTCCAAAACATAAATAAAATGGTAAACGCACTGGCTACGGCGCTCATCATATTCATCATCCAACCGATAAGTTCATTATTTCCAAACGTGAACGTTGAGAAAAATGCTCCAAGCATTTGGAATAATGGCGCCCCAGGAGGGTGACCCACTTGAAGTTTTGAAGACGTTAAAATATACTCTCCCGCATCCCAAAAACTAACTGTTGGTTCTACCGTTAGGCTATAGGTAATTAAAGCAATTAAAAAAGAGAACCAACCTAAAATGGTGTTCCATTTTTTAAAATTAAAATCCATCATTTAAATCTGTGTTTGTTAGCTGTGGCGAATTTAACAATAAATATGAAACGAGAATAAATATTATACTAGCCTTAACATTAACGTTTTTAGCCTTTAGAGACAGAAATAAAGTATGATTTTTTAGAAATACTATGCCTTACCGGTATTTTTCTAAAAAAATTCTTGTTCAAATAAAACTTTGTGCTAAATTTGCACCCGCATTGGCCTATGGTGTAACTGGCAACACGTCTGGTTTTGGTCCAGAAGAGTCTAGGTTCGAGCCCTAGTAGGCCAACAGTACTTAGAAAGTCTTAACTGCTCTAGTTAAGGCTTTTTTGTTTTTTAAATATTACTGTAACAAGTATTGTTTAGTTAACAGAAACTACAAAACTCAATTCATATTTTCGCAAAACAATGTACTTTTGCAGCGCTTAAATTGTGTTAATGCCTATTATTTCAAAAGACATATCAAAAGCTATTGCTTTACTTAATGACGACAAGCTCGTTGCTATCCCCACGGAAACAGTTTATGGTTTAGCAGGAAATATTTATAGTGAAACTGCTGTAAAAGCTATTTTTGAAACCAAGAAACGTCCATTGTTTAATCCGCTTATTGTGCATATTCCTAATTTGGATTATATCGAAAATATTGTTAGCTACATACCAGAAAAAGCACGAGCATTAGCCAAAGCTTTTTGGCCGGGGCCTTTAACTTTAGTGCTGCCTAAAAAAGACACTATTCCAGATCTAATTACAGCAGGAAAAGCTACTGTTGCAGTTCGTGTTCCAAATCACCCTGTGACTTTAGAGTTATTAGGTAAACTAGAATTCCCCCTTGCCGCACCAAGCGCCAATCCTTTCAACAGAATTAGCCCAACTACCGCACAACATGTTGAAGACTATTTTAAAGAAAAGATAGATATGATTTTAGATGGTGGCGCTTGCAAAAACGGAATTGAATCTACTATTATTGGTTTTGAAGATGACCACCCTATTATCTATCGTTTGGGTTCAATCTCTACTGAAGATATTGAAGCTGTTGTTGGCAAAATTCCAATTAAGAATAAAAAAGAAAGCAGCCCTAATGCTCCTGGCATGTTGAATAAACATTATGCGCCTTCAACGCCAACAGTTTTATCTGCAAACATTTTAGAAGACATTAAAAAATACACTGATAAACGTGTAGGCCTATTAGCTTTCAATAAATCTATTGAAGACGCTAGTATTTATCACCAAATAATTTTGTCAGAAAAAGGAGACTTGGCAGAAGCTACCGCAAAATTGTATGATGCGCTACATCAATTAGACCATCTAAATTTAGATATTATTATTGCCGAAATTTTTCCTGATTATGGTTTAGGCAAGTCTATAAACGACAGATTGCAGCGTGCTGCTTATAATTAGCGCTTTTCTTTTCAAAAAAAAATTGACTCAAACCTCAATCATTTTACTTAAAACATATGCGTCTTTACTTTATAAATATCTCATTTTTATTTTGCGTATTTAAACTCTAAAATAATAGCCTTCACTATTTGCTAATCAAATATTTAATCGTAAATTTGCAAACTCTTTTTGAGAGAGGAATGTTTAATCAGAAAAATAAATAAGTGTGGACACATTAAGCTACAAAACGATTTCTGCCAACAAAGCTACTGCAGATAAGCAGTGGGTTGTTGTTGATGCTGAAAATCAAACGCTTGGTCGTTTAGCTTCTAAAGTTGCAAAACTTTTAAGAGGTAAGCACAAGCCAAACTTCACACCACACGTTGATTGCGGCGATAACGTAATTGTTATTAATGCAGAAAAAATCAACTTATCTGGAAACAAGTGGAACGATAAAACATACATTCGTCACACAGGCTACCCAGGAGGTCAAAGAAGTTTAACTGCTAACGAGTTGTTTGGAAAAAACCCTACTCGTATAGTAGAAAAGTCAGTAAAAGGAATGCTGCCTAAAAACAAACTAGGTTCAGCGTTATTCCGTAACCTAACAGTTGTTGTTGGTACTGAGCACAAACACGAAGCTCAAAAACCAAAAGCAATTAATTTAAATGAATTTAATTAGATGGATGTAATTCACAAAATCGGCCGTAGAAAGACGGCTGTTGCTCGTGCCTATGTTTCTAAAGGAAAAGGAAACATTACGATTAACAAAAAAGACTTAACCGATTACTTTACTACTGGTACATTGCAGTACAAAGTAAAGCAACCTTTGGTTTTGACTAACAATGACGGCAACTTTGATATTACAGTAAATGTATATGGCGGTGGAATCACTGGTCAAGCAGAAGCTGTACGTTTAGCATTATCTCGCGCAATGTGTGAAGTGGATGCTGAAAACAGAGGTATCCTAAAGCCAGAAGGTTTATTAACAAGAGATCCAAGAATGGTGGAGCGCAAGAAATTCGGTCAGAAGAAAGCGCGTAAGAAATTCCAGTTCTCTAAACGTTAATAGTATCCTCAACTTGATTGGGAATCTTTTTAAAAGCTATCCAATCAAGTTGAAATTTAAATCGAAAGTTTCTGAAATAATTTCAGAATTAATTAAAAACCAGTTATTGTTGCCCATGACGGTAAACGTCAGGGTTTAGTTTAGCATCTAAATGGTTAAGGCGAATTGAAAAATGACCACTTAATCATTGCTAATTCAACAGAACGTAAACTATTACAAAAATGGCAGTAGAAGTAAAAGAACTACTAGAAGCAGGTGTACATTTTGGACACCTTACACGTAAGTGGGACCCTAACATGGCACCTTACGTTTATATGGAGCGTAACGGCATCCATATCATCAACCTTTACAAAACAGCAGCTAAAATTGACGAAGCTGGCGCAGCATTAGCAAAAATTGCAGCATCAGGTCGTAAAATTTTATTTGTTGCTACCAAAAAACAAGCGAAAGATATTGTTGCTGAAAAAGCAAGTGCTATCAACATGCCTTACATCACAGAAAGATGGCCAGGTGGTATGTTAACCAATTTTGTTACTATTAGAAAAGCTGTTAAGAAAATGGCTTCTATCGACAGAATGAAGAAAGATGGAACTTTTAACACGCTATCTAAAAAAGAGCGTTTACAAGTAGATCGTTTAAGAGCTAAGCTAGAAAAGAACTTAGGTTCTATTAGCGACATGACACGTTTACCTGGTGCTTTGTTTGTTGTGGATATTAAGCGTGAGCACATCGCGATTAAAGAAGCTCAAAAATTAAACATTCCAATTTTTGCAATGGTAGATACAAACTCAGATCCTCGTCAAGTGGATTATGTGATACCTGCAAATGATGATGCTTCTAAATCGATAAACAAAATTTTAACTCATGTTACTGATGCAGTAGCTGGAGGTTTGGCTGAGCGTAAAGCTGAAAAAGAAGCTGTCTCAGCTGAAAAAGAAGCACCTAAAGCAGAAGCTAAAAAAGCAGCACCTGCAGTAAAAGAAGAGGAAGAATAAACATTATTATTACAACATAAATAAGTCGTTTGGTTCTTTTCTTCACAGAAATAAATTAAACGACTTTTTAAATTATAAAACTATGAGTACTACAGTAAAAGTAACAGCCCAAGAAGTTAATAAACTAAGACAAGCTACTGGAGCAGGTATGATGGACTGCAAAAAGGCTTTGGTTGAGGCTGAAGGAGATTTTGATAAAGCTATCGAAATCTTACGCAAAAAAGGTCAAAAAGTTGCAGCAAAAAGAGCCGACAGAGAATCTAGCGAAGGTGCTGCTGTAGCAAAAGTAAATGCTGAAAATACCGTTGGTGTTGCAATTGTTTTAGGATGTGAAACTGACTTTGTTGGTAAAAACGAAAACTTTTTAGCATTAGCTAGCCAATTAGGGGAAATCGCTCTTAACTGTGCATCTAAAGATGAGTTTTTAACTGCTGATTTTGGTGGTATGTCTGTTTCAGATAAATTGGTAGAACAAACTGGTGTAATTGGTGAAAAATTAGACATTAATGCATTTGAGAAAGTAGAAGCTGCTTATGTTGGTTCTTACGTTCATATTAATAAAATTGCCGCTATCGTTGGTTTTTCTAGCGTTGTAGATAACGTTGAAACTTTAGGTAAGGATGTTGCAATGCAAATTGCATCAATGGGAGCAACTACATTATCTTATAAAGATTTCGATCCTGCATTCATCGCTTCTGAAACTGAGGCTAGAATCGCAGTAATTGAAAAAGAAAATATAGAATTAGGACGTTTGGGTAAGACACTTAAAAATGTACCTCAATATATTTCTCAAGCACAATTAACGCCAGAAGTTATGGCAAAAGCTGAAGAAGCTGCTAAAGCAGAATTGAAAGCTGAAGGTAAGCCAGAACAAATTTGGGATAGAATATTGCCGGGTAAAATGCAACGTTTTGTTTCTGATAACACTACTTTAGACCAAGAGCAGTGTTTATTAAACCAAAACTTCATTAAAGACGAAAAGAAAACCGTTGAAGCTTATGTTTCTTCTTATGGTGATGTTGAAATTACAGGATTTAAACGTGTAACTTTAGGGTAAGATTCCAAAATACCAAAATAAAAACACCACCATTCTGTTAAGAATGGTGGTTTTTTTATGCTTAAATTCAAAACAACAATAGATTTCAGAAATAAAAATTTTATGTAGTTTTGTTAAACTTCAAAAGATACCATGAAATACAAAAGAATACTGCTTAAACTATCGGGTGAAGCCTTAATGGGCAACCGCCAATATGGAATAGACCCAGAACGTTTGGCCGAATATGCACAAGACATAAAAACCATTACCGACAAAGGTGTGCAAGTAGCCATTGTTATTGGTGGTGGTAATATTTTTAGAGGTGTTGCAGGTGCAAGTAACGGTATGGACCGCGTACAGGGAGACCATATGGGTATGCTGGCAACAGTAATAAATGGTTTGGCTTTACAAAGTGCTTTAGAAGATGCTCAAATTCCAACGCGTTTACAAACTGCCATAAAAATAAATGAAGTTGCAGAACCATTTATCAGAAGAAAAGCAATGCGTCATTTAGAAAAAGGTCGTGTTGTTATTTTTGGTGGTGGTACTGGAAATCCCTATTTTACAACAGATTCGGCCGCTGTATTGCGTGCTATTGAAATCGAGGCTGATGTAATTTTAAAAGGTACACGGGTTGATGGTATTTACAATACAGACCCTGAAAAAGATAGTAGCGCCATAAAATTCAACTCTATTTCCTTTGATGACGTATTGAAAAAAGGATTAAAAGTAATGGATACAACAGCATTTACTTTAAGTCAGGAAAACAATTTACCAATTATTGTTTTTGATATGAATAAACCAGGTAACTTATTAAAAGTAGTTTCTGGAGAAGCAATTGGCACAGAAGTTAACATTTAAAATGTGGCGCAATTTTTGAATCTTTTGTTACTGAGCACAGTCGAATGTATTGATAATTAAATTTTTAAAAAATGAACGACGAGTTACAATTTATATTAGATACCGCTAAAGAAGCTATGGATGCTGCTTTAAAGCATTTAGAAAAACAATTAGTAAACATCAGGGCAGGAAAAGCATCTCCTGCTATGCTAGGGAGCGTAATGGTAGATTATTATGGATCTCAAACACCACTAAACCAAGTAGCTAACGTTAATACTCCTGATGGTAGAACCATTACCGTACAGCCATGGGAAAAAAGCATGTTACAGGAAATAGAGCGTAGCATTATGATAGCCAATCTTGGTTTTAACCCTATGAATAATGGGGAAAGCATCATTATTAACGTACCTCCACTAACTGAAGAACGCAGAAAAGTACTAGCAAAACAAGCTAAAAGTGAAGCAGAAGACGCTAAGGTTGGTGTAAGAAATGCACGAAGGGAAGCTAATAACGATATTAAAAAGTTAGACGATGTTTCAGAAGACCTTCAAAATAATGCTGAACTTGATATACAAGAAATGACAGATAAATACGTTAAGAAAATAGATGATATCTTTGATAACAAGGAAAAAGAAATCATGACCGTATAAAAAAGAGCGACAAAACGTCGCTTTTTTTTCTTTAATCCCTAGCTTTCATTCTTAATAATGCTAAAACTTTGTGCCTTTATTTTTTGTTTTTCATTTATGGCGGCACAAGCTCAAAATTCCGCTATTAGCCTTTTTGAAATAGAACAGGATTCTATCAATAAAAACTTTTTTCTCAAACAACTTGGAAATGGCTATTTCCCTACCAAATACTTTGATTTTGATTTAAGGTATTTAGTAAAATACAATCAATACGAAGGCTTAAGAACTGGACTAGGAGGTGTTACCAATAAAAACTTCTCAGAAAAATTTAGAATTAATGGATACACCGTTTACGGCTTTAGAGATGATGCCTACAAATACAGTGTTGGCGGTAGCGTTCGGTTGTCAGAAAGCACAAAAACATGGTTATCGTTATCCTATACGGATGATTTACAAGAAACAGGAAGCTCTAAATTTTTAACTGACACACGCTTCTTTCAATTTTTTGAACCTCGTTTGTTGAATATAGATTTGTTCCATAGGCACATTACACAAACCATCGCTGTTGCACATCAAATATATCCAAAATTATCATCGGTTTTACAATTTGCTAGTAGTAATGTAGATCCTACATATAACTATCAATATGTGATTGATGGCAACACGTTTAGTAAATTTCAATTTAGTACTGCAACAGCGTCTTTGGAATGGAGCCCATTTAACAGATTTAAAGACGTAGAGAACTTACCAAGGGAAATGAAGGAGGGCTTTCCTAAATTCACGGTTCAATACACAAAAGGTATTAAAGACGTGTTTAAAAGCGACTTCACTTTTTCTAAGCTAGATTTTAAGACAATTCATCGTATCAATCATAAAAATGATAATCTATCAGAAATCACCTTAGTCTCAGGAATTGCAAGAGGCAATGTTCCGCTAACGCACTTATACCACGCCTACCCCAATAATATTAATAAGGAAACCATTCTACAACGATTCTCAGTAGCTGGTATTACGAGTTTTGAGACTATGTTTTTTAACGAATTCTTTTCAGATAAGTTTACAACCGTTCAATTTAAACATTTTTTAAAACCTTTTAATGTCTCGCAACGCTATAAACCTCAGCTTGTATTAATTTCCCGTTTTGCTATTGGTGATATGAACAACCCAGAACGCCACCAAAACATCAACTTTGGTTCTCTTAGAAAAGGCTATACCGAATCTGGTTTTGAAATCAATAAATTACTCTTTGGCTTTGGCTTAAGTTTTACCTATCGCTATGGTGGTTATCATTTACCAAACTTTGAAGACAATATTGCGTTTAAGTTTACTTTTAACCTAACATTATAGTGATTTTCAGCACTTAATACATTGTTTTTTCTACCTTTGCGCATCTTTTAGAAAACGCTATGTTTAAATTGCTTACCAAGAATTTTTGGGACGTTACAGCACGATTAATTCTTAGGAATAAAATCATTATTCTTATTGGAATTATTATTGCTACCTATCTGTTCAGTACCCAATGGGATTACATGCGTTTTAGCAATACAGAAGCCAATTTATTGCCCGATGACCATGAAGCCAACATTACCTACAATAATTTTTTGGACACCTTTGGTGAAGAAGGCAATTTAATTGTTATTGGTGTTAAGGACTCTACGCTTTTTACCGTTGAAAAACTTAATGCTTGGAACAGATTTTCTTCTGAATTTAAAAAGTATGATGCGGTAGAAACGGTTATTTCTATAAAAGATCTTCAGAAATTAATTAAGAATACCAATGCACAAAAATTTACCTTAGAACCTTTTATTAAAGATTCAGTTTCAAGTATTTCTGAGGTTGAACAATTGCAAAAAGAGCTGTTCAACACCTATCCGTTCTACGATAATTTTTTGTTCAATAAAGAAACTAAAACGGTACGCAGCGCCATTTATTTAAAGAAATCCCTTGTAAACACTTCTGTACGAAAAGAGTTTGTACTCAATATATTAGAACCCGAAATTGCTGCTTTTGAAAACGATTATAATTTAGATGTCCGCGTTTCTGGCATGCCCTACATTCGCACCAAAAATGCTGAAAATATTATTAGCGAAATAGGTAAATTTGTAGTTGCCGCTCTTGTAGTAACTTCATTAATCTTCTTTTTCTTTTTTAGGTCGTTCAGGGCAACATTTATATCATTAATCGTAGTGTGCATTGGTGTAATGTGGACTTTGGGAATCATTGGTTTATTGCGCTATGAAATTACTGTACTTACAGCGTTAATTCCGCCGTTAATTATCGTGATTGGTATTCCCAATTGTATTTTCCTAATCAACAAATACCAGCACGAAGTTAAATTACATGGCAATAAAGTAAAATCGCTGCAACGTGTTATCACAAAAATTGGTAATGCTACGTTAATGACTAACGTTACCACAGCATCGGGGTTCGCCACGTTTATTTTAACTGAAAGTACACTCTTAAAGGAATTTGGTATTGTAGCATCGCTTAGTATTTTGGCCATTTTTATACTGTGCCTGCTTATAATTCCTATTATTTATACATTTTTGCCATTTCCAAAAGACCGCCATTTAGAGCATTTAAATAAAAGGTGGATTGGCGGTTTTGTAAACTGGATGGAACATATGGTACGCCAAAAACGTATCGCTATTTATGCTATTTCTGTTTTGCTATTGATTATAAGCATGATTGGGATGTATCAAATTAAAATTTCTGGGAGTTTGATTGAAGACATGCCCCAAGAATCTGAATTTGTAAACGATATACGCTTTTTTGAAGAAGAATTTGATGGAATTTTACCCGTTGAAATTATGGTAGATACCAAGCGCAAAAAAGGGGTTATGAAACTCTCCACCCTTAAGCGTATGGATGAAATCGAAGAATTTATTGAAGAAACACCAGAGCTTTCTAAGCCAATTTCGGTGGTTGGTTTAGTGAAATATTCTAAACAAGCCTATTACAACGGTAATCCTAAGTATTATCAGTTGCCAACATCACAGGAAAATAGTTTTATTCTATCCTATGCTAAAAATTCATCTTCGGATGTCGATTTACTAAAGAATTTTGTCGATAGTACTGGCCAATATGCCCGTATCACGACGTTTATGAAAGATATTGGTACCGACAAAATGGAACGAATTCAAGAAAATTTGGGAGATGAAATTGATAAAGTGTTTCCAAAAGAACGCTATAATGTTACCATGACGGGCAAAGCACTAGTATTTCAAAAAGGCACAAAATACTTGGTAAAAAACTTGGCTATTTCGCTATCTCTTGCCATTTTCTTAATATCACTTTTTATGGCATATATGTTTCGCTCTGGAAGAATGATTATTGTGTCCTTAATTCCAAATTTACTGCCATTGCTAGTAACAGCAGGTGTTATGGGCTATATTGGAGTTCCCATAAAACCTTCAACCATTTTGGTGTTTAGTATAGCATTTGGCATTTCGGTGGATGATACCATTCACTTTTTAGCAAAATACAGGCAAGAATTGCAAGCTCATAAATGGAAAATTAAGCCTTCAGTTTACGGCGCTTTACGAGAAACTGGTGTAAGCATGTTTTACACATCAATAGTGTTGTTCTTTGGTTTCTCGGTATTTACTATCTCAAGTTTTGGTGGTACTGTAGCTCTGGGCGCTTTGGTTTCGGCAACACTACTATTCGCCATGTTATCTAATTTGTTGCTATTGCCTTCATTGCTATTATCCCTTGAAAGAAGTATTGCAAACAAACAAGTTTTAAGGGAACCTCCTATAAATATTATACCTGAGGAGGACGAAGATGAGCCGGAACTTCCTGAAAATCAATCTTAATTACAGATTAAAACCTTTTTGAAGCATATAATCTAAATTTTATTGAATTTTTAGATTTTATTATTTGAATTTTCAACATTGAATCTATTATATTTACTGTTCAAAATTCTCATACATGCAGTTATATTCCGTTTCACAATTATTAAAACAGGAAAACACATTACCAGAAGTAGAAGTAAAAGGTTGGGTAAGAACCTTTAGAGCTAATAGGTTTATTGCTTTAAATGATGGCTCTACCTTAAAAAATATACAGTGTGTTGTAGATTTCGAAAATACAGATGAGGACGTACTAAAGCGTATAACAACAGGTGCTGCATTGCATATTAAAGGAGAATTAGTAGAAAGCCAAGGGAAAGGGCAAACTGTAGAAATTCTTGTAAACGACCTAGAAGTTTTAGGCGATTCTGATCCTGAGGCATACCCCATTCAACCCAAAAAACATTCGTTTGAGTTTTTACGGGAAAACGCGCACTTACGCACCCGTACAAACACATTTAGCGCCGTAATGCGTTTGCGTTCTACATTGTCTTACGCCATTCATAAATATTTTAACGATAATGGCTTTTACTACATGCATACACCAATTATAACGGGCAGTGATGCTGAAGGTGCTGGCGAAATGTTTAAAGTGACTAAACTTGATGATAAAAACCCGCCGCTTGATGAACATGGCAATGTAGATTATTCAAAAGATTTCTTTGGGAAAGAAACTAACTTAACCGTTTCTGGACAATTAGAAGCAGAAACCTACGCCATGTCCTTAGGTAAAGTTTACACCTTTGGCCCGACGTTTAGAGCTGAGAACTCGAACACTTCAAGACACTTATCAGAGTTTTGGATGATTGAACCAGAAGTTGCTTTTATGGATTTACCAGGGAATATGGATTTGGCCGAAGATTTTCTAAAATATGTGCTCAACTACATTTTAGAAAACAACAAAGACGATTTAGACTTCTTGGAGCAGCGTTTGATAAATGAGGAAAAAACCAAACCTCAAACAGAACGCAGCGACATGACGTTGATAGAGAAATTAAAGTTCGTAATTGACAATAATTTTAAGCGTGTAAGCTATACTGAAGCCATTGATATTCTTAGAAATAGTAAACCTAACAAAAAGAAAAAATTCAAATTCCCCATAAACGAATGGGGTTCAGATTTACAAAGTGAACACGAACGCTTTTTAGTGGAAAAGCACTTTAAATGCCCTGTAATCTTGTTCGATTATCCAGCAAACATCAAAGCTTTTTATATGCGATTGAATGAGGATGGGAAAACAGTTCGCGCTATGGATATACTCTTTCCTGGTATTGGCGAAATGGTGGGCGGTTCGCAACGTGAAGAACGCTTAGAGGTGCTTAAGGAAAAAATGGCTGCTTTAGATATTCCTGAAGATGAATTGTGGTGGTATTTAGATTTACGTAAATACGGTACTGCAGTACATTCTGGTTTTGGCTTAGGTTTTGAGCGTTTAGTGATGTTTGTCACGGGCATGGGTAATATTAGAGATGTGATTCCTTACCCGAGAACGCCTCAAAACGCAGAATTTTAAATCGACTTTGGCATAACTTTTTCATATAAGCGTTTAACTAGAAGAATTTTTATACTTTTATCTTAAACCAAATCCAAATATGCTCAAGCAACATTTACAGTTTAAATTATCACAAAAGTTATCGCCGCAACAAATTCAATTAATGAAATTGATACAGTTGCCTACACAAGCTTTTGAGCAACGCATAAAACAAGAGTTAGAAGAAAATCCCGCGCTTGAAGGTGGTAAAGAGGAAAAAGACACAGATTTAGATGCTGATTTTGAAAATAGTACAGATGATTTTGATGATAATGAAACTATAAATGCCGAGGATATTAATGTTGACGAGTATTTGAGTGATGACGAAATACCTGATTATCGCACGCAAGCCAATAATTACAGTAGCGATGATGATGAAAAATCTATACCTTATGCCGCGGGCACCTCGTTTACACAACATTTAATTAATCAGTTAAATACGTATAGACTCTCAGATGAAGAACGCGATATTGCAGAGTTTTTAGTGGGTAGTGTAGATGAAAGTGGTTATATAAGACGTTCGCTTTCTGATATTACTGATGATTTGGCATTTACCCAGAATGTATATACCACTGAAGACAAAATTGAATCTGTCTTAAAAATTGTACATCAGTTAGATCCTGCTGGTGTTGGTGCACGAAATCTTCAGGAATGTTTAAGCATTCAATTACACAGAAAAGAAAAAACGGCAGATACCGATTTAGCCATCGCAATTATTGACAATGCCTTTGATGCCTTTACTAAAAAGCATTACAAAAAGCTACTTCAAAAGTTTGATATTTCTGAAATACAACTCAAAGATGCCATTACTGAAATTGAGCATTTGAATCCGAAACCGGGTGGTTCCTACGCTGGCAACAATCGTATTGTAGAACACGTAGTGCCTGATTTTGCCATTAAAATCGTAGATGGTGAATTAGAATTAACATTGAATGGTAGAAATGCGCCCGAACTTCATGTATCGCGAGAGTACAATAATATGCTAAAAGGTTATAAAGACGCTAAAAACAAAAGCAAATCGCAAAAAGATGCGGTGCTCTTTATTAAGCAGAAATTAGATGCTGCAAAGTGGTTTATAGAGGCTATAAAACAGCGCCAACAAACATTATTTGTTACCATGAGTGCCATTATGCATTACCAAAAAGACTATTTTTTAACAGGTGATGAACGCCAATTAAAGCCTATGATTCTAAAGGATATTGCAGATGAAATTGATATGGATGTTTCCACAGTATCTCGGGTTGCCAATAGCAAGTATGTAGATACACCTTATGGCACAAAATTGATAAAGGAGTTCTTTTCGGAATCGATGAAAAACGACCAAGGTGAGGATGTTTCCACTAGAGAAATTAAAAAAATACTGGAGACCGTTATAGAAGAAGAAAACAAAAGAAAACCACTTACGGATGAAGCTTTAGCCAAAATATTAAAGGAAAAAGGCTACCCTATTGCACGACGTACTGTTGCAAAATATAGGGAACAATTGGATATTCCAGTAGCACGTTTAAGAAAAAAGATATGATACATCGTATCTTAAAGAGTATTTCGATTATTTTTCATCCATTAATAATGCCAATAGCTGGTGTTATTTTTTATTTTGCCAAAACACCGCGTTTCATTGACAGGGAAGTGATTTGGGCTAAACTTGTTTCGCTTTCAATACTCACCATCATTTTACCCATTCTTTTATATTTTTTGCTTAAAACATTAGGTAGGGTAAAGTCTATTTATTTAAGAAGCACCAAAGAGCGCATTATTCCATTAATTTTAAATATAATAGTTGTTACGCTGGTCATCCAAAGGATATTAAGACCCGATCCCTACATTGAGTTGTATTATTTTTTTGTGGGCATTTTAATTTCAACACTTGCTTGTTTAATATTGGTTCTATTTAAGTTTAAAGCAAGTATACACATGATTGCCATTTCTGGAGTGTTTATGTTCTTTATTGCATTAAGCATTCACTTCAGCATTAATATTAATGGTACTTTGGCTTTAATGTGTATTGTTATGGGTGCAGTAGCCACCTCTCGCTTGCATTTAAAAGCGCACTCATATCCCGAACTGATTATGGGTATTGTAATTGGTGTATTTCCCCAACTTATTTTGGTAACCAATTGGCTTTAGAGTACATAGAACATCAATCCTATTTTAACAGCATTCATCTCTAACGCTTCACCATTTAATTGTGCGCTATCAGAAAAAATAGGATTTAAACCATAATATACAAACACATTCCACGTATTGTACCCAACGCTTAGGGTAAGTCCGTATTGAACGTTATTAAAATCTTCATTATTGCTGTATTTTAATTCCCCTAAACTACCTTTAAACTTACTTCTATTAGCAAACACATACCCTAATTTAAATCCTGTATAAATACGCCAAAATTTATACGTGGTAGTAGTTGATGTTCGCCATCTGTATTCAATAGGTAATTCTATAACATGTTCTGAAAACTTGTTTTTAGTAAAGCTTACGGTTTCGCCATCTATAATACTATAGTTGAAATTTCCAGAATTATCCTGTTGGATCAACATATTCTGAATATAAGAGTTTGTAGAGTACCCCAAACCTATACCAATAGCTTTGTTGCGGCGTTTATTTATAGGCATATCCTTAATAAAACCCAAATGAAACCCAAGTGAAAAACTATTTTGCTTCAAATCATTAGGCTTCCCTACTAATACGTTGTATGTTGTTCCTATGTAAAACTGATCTTCTTTGTATAATGAATCTACAACTTTACTTGTGATTTCTTGAGAAAACATCAAGGTTGCAAAAAAAGTAAAAACCAGAGCTATTAACGGCTGTTTCATTAGATTATAGTAGCGTTATTTCAAAGATAACTTGAAAATTAATTTTTCAAACCTTTAATTGCTTTTAATTCAACATTAAGCTCCTGAAATAAGGTTGCAATACTACTTAACTTTAATTCATCTGCATCGTACTCTTGGGTATTAATACAGCAGGTAAATTCCCATAGTTCTAAGATGCTTTCCTTTTTAACATCATACGGGCTATAAAACCTATTATCACTACTTAACGTTAAGGTGTCATCATCCTTTACATAAATACGTTTATATACTAAACCATCATCTTTCGTTAGCACAATATAAGTGCGCCCATTTTTTACCTCATTAATATCATCCATAAATTTTGCTACAATAAAAGCCCCATCTTTCACGGGTAACATAGAATCGCCGCTAATGGGAAATGCCCTGTGCGTGCCTGTAGGTAAAAACGGGAGCTTTATTTTTTGAAGCTGCTCAATATACTCAGGATCTTCATACCCTTGTAGATAGCCTGCTGATGCTTTTGCTGGTATAATTTCAATTAAATCTTCATTAGCTTCATTTACGGTTATGGGGAATAGCACACGTTTGTTACCCACTTCAATAAAAGAGGTGTCTTTGGCTTTCCGCAAATCGTTCTTTACTAAAATATCTATAGGGATATCAAAGTAATTTGAAAGCTCTATCAGGCGATCAATTGGTGGTTCCGAACGTCCTTCTTCATACGAACCTACCATGGAACGCGACCACCCCAACTCATCAGCAAATCGCTCCTGTGAAAACCCTTTAAGATTTCGTAAATGCTTAATGTTAGATTGAATATACTTCATCCCAAAAATAAATTTTAACATTATTTGCTACAAATATAAGCAACAAAAACTACATATAGCAGCTAATTTTGCTAATCCCATGTATTTAAACTGTCACACATACTACAGCTTGCGCTATGGCACTATTAAGCCCGAAAAACTGCTCGCCATTGCCTCAAAAAATGGGGTGCAGACATTGGCATTGACCGATATTAACAATACATCGGCATGTTTAGATTTTGTGCGGCTTTCTGAAAAGTATGATGTAAAACCTGTATTGGGTATTGATTTTAGAAATGGTGCAGAACAACAATTTGTGCTATTGGCAAAAAACAATGAAGGATTTCAGAATATAAACAGTTACTTATCACAATTTCTACACAACCATAATCTCGAAATCCCTGAAAAAGCACCTGAGCTAGAGCACACGTATGTTATTTACCCTTACCAACATCATAAACATTTCAACCTAAAAGCACATGAGTTTTTGGGTATTGCACCAGAAGACCTCAATAAACTTAAATTCTCGAAATGGAATAACTTCCGCAGTAAATTAGTAATCCTAAAAACCGTTTCTTTTGAAACAAAAAAGGACTTTAACACGCACCGCTTGTTGCGGGCCATTGATAATAATACCTTACTGAGCAAACTTCCTAAAAGCGAAGAAGGCAAACCCACAGATAGGATGTTGCCTTATGATGAACTGTGTGAAACCTACCAAGAATTTCCAGAGCTTTTGGAGAATACCTCAGCTATTTTAAACAATTGCTCGATTACATTCGATTTTTCCCAAAGCACTCCAAATAACCAAAAATCGTTTACCAAAAGTGAGGATTCTGATTATAGATTATTGAAAAAACTAACTTATGAAGGACTAGCATATCGTTATGAGACCCCTAACGACACCATTTATAACCGTATAAAAAAGGAATTAAAGATCATTAAGAGTCAGAATTTTGTATCCTACTTTTTAATTAATCATCATATTTTAGAATATGCCCGAAGCAAGGGTTATTATTACGTTGGCCGTGGTAGTGGTGCCAATAGTATCGTAGCTTACTTATTGAGAATTACGGATGTGGACCCCATAGAATTAGACCTGTATTTTGAACGTTTTATTAATCTATACCGAAAAAATCCACCCGATTTTGATATTGATTTTTCATGGACCGATAGGGACGATGTTACCGATTTCATTTTTAAAACCTTTAAACATACAGCACTTTTAACAGTGTATAATACCTTTAAATTTAAGGCCTCGGTGCGCGAATTGGGAAAAGTTTTTGGGTTGCCAAAAGCCGAAATGGATGTGCTTACCCGAGGGCGTTACAACATAAATGCTTTGGATAAGCTGTCGCGCTTGGTCTTAACCTATAGTGAGTACATTCAAGGATTCCCCAATTACCTGGGTATTCATGCCAGTGGCATTATCATTTCAGAAAAACCCATACATTATTATACCGCCACATTTTTGCCCCCAAAAGGCTATGCCACTACGCATTTTGATATGGTTGTTGCAGAGGATATCGGACTTTACAAATTCGATATCCTTAGTCAGCGGGGTTTGGGAAAAATAAAGGACGCCGTTGAAATTGTAGCGTATAATCATCCTGAAAAACCACCTATTGATATTCACGATATCAAACGTTTTAAACAGGACGAGCGCATCAAGTATCTATTGCGAAATGCAAAAGCTATTGGCTGCTTTTACGTAGAATCTCCCGCGATGCGCATGTTACTGAAAAAATTACAGGTAGATGATTATTTAGGTTTAGTGGCGGCAAGCTCTATTATCCGCCCCGGCGTTGCCAAATCCGGTATGATGCGTGAGTATATTTTAAGGCATCGCTATCCTGAGCGCATTAAAAAAGCCCATCCTGTTTTATTGAATATTATGCCAGAAACCTATGGTGTAATGGTTTATCAAGAAGATGTAATTAAGGTTGCCCATATTTTTGGAGGGTTGGATTTGGGGCAAGCCGATAAACTGCGCCGTGGTATGTCGGGGAAATTTCGTTCTCGTGAAGAGTTTTTAGCTGTAAAACAACAGTTTTTTGATAATTGCAAAAAAAGTGGAAAACCCGAAGCACTTACCGCAGAAGTATGGCGACAAACTGAGAGTTTTGCAGGGTATGCCTTTGCAAAAGGGCATTCAGCATCATACGCTGTGGAGAGCTACCAAAGTTTATTTTTAAAAGCCTACTATCCGTTAGAGTATATGGTGGCTACCATTAATAATTTTGGAGGGTTTTACAGAACTGAATTGTATGTTCACGAAGCCAGAATGCACGGTGGTATGATAGAAGCACCTTGTATCAATACTAGTTTTAATCAGGCAATTATTAAGGACAAAACCGTTTATTTAGGCTTTATGTTTTTACACGCTTTAGAGGCTAAGACCATTAAAAATTTACTTGAAGAACGTTGCCAAAATGGAGTATTCAAAAGTCTGGATGATTTTATAGACCGTGTGCCTATTTCTGTTGAACAGATTTCTATTCTTATAAAAATTAATGCTTTTAGGTTTACGGGGGTCAATAAACGGGAATTGCTTTGGGAGGCCCACTTAAAGATTAGTAAAACCACTTTTGAAACACATATTAATACATTGTTTGAAACTGAAAAAATCAATTATAAAACGCCCGAACTACCAAGTACAGCCTTAGAAAATGCCTTTGATGAAATAGAACTTTTAGGATTCCCACTATGTAATCCCTTTAAGCTTTTAGAAAAACCCTTTGAGACCAAACTGAAAGCCACTGATTTAGCCAACCGTATTGGAAAAACAATATCTATTAAAGGCTATTTAGTTACCACAAAAAACACCTCTACCTCAAATGGCAAACAGATGTATTTTGGAACTTTTTTAGATTATGATGGTAATTTTATAGATTCTGTCCATTTCCCACCAATTGCAGCAAAGTATCCATTTACGGGAAAAGGGGTTTATGAAATTACAGGAAAGGTAATATCAGAGTTTGATTGCATTAACATAGAGGTTTCTAAACTAGAACGTTTGGCCATTATTGAAGACCCTCGTTATAAAATTGATTCCAATAACCCCACGTTTCAAAAGAAAAGAAGTTTTGAAGACCTAAAAATGCATTATGGTTAACGATCGCTCTATTGTACACATGGATTTAGATACATTTTTTGTGTCCTGTGAACGCTTACTCGATAGCCGCCTTAACGGAAAACCTATTCTTATTGGTGGCACAAGCGACCGTGGTGTGGTAGCTTCCTGTAGCTACGAAGCACGCAAATTTGGCATCCACTCTGCTATGCCCATGCGAATGGCGAAGCAACTTTGTCCAGAAGCAATTGTACTTAGAGGGAATTCTGGTATCTACACGAAGTTTTCGCAGAACGTTACCGAAGTTATAAAAGACAGTGTTCCGCTTTACGAAAAAACATCTATTGACGAGTTTTATTTGGACCTCACGGGAATGGATAAATTTTTTGGTTGCCATAAACTCGCCTCCGAACTACGGCAACGTATCATAAGGGAGACTGGACTACCTATTTCCTTTGGATTGTCTATTAATAAAACCGTTTCAAAAATTGCTACAGGCGAAGCAAAACCCAACAACCAAATACGCGTACTAAAAGGTACAGAAAAGCCTTTTTTAGCGCCACTTTCGGTAAAAAAAATCCCCATGGTGGGGAATGTTACCTATAAATCCTTATGTGATTTAGGCATCAAACGTATAAAAACGGTACAGGACATGCCCATGCAGCTCATGCATCGGGTATTGGGAAAAAACGGTTTGAGCATTTGGAAAAAAGCCAGCGGTATCGATAACAGCCCCGTTATACAATACCATGAACGTAAATCTATTTCCACAGAACGCACATTTAATAAAGATACTACCGATGTTACAAAACTAAGGGGCATCATCATCGCTATGGCCGAAAATTTGGCGTATCAGTTACGTCGTGGCAATAAATTAACAGCTTGCATTACCTTTAAAATAAGGTATTCTGATTTTCAAACCTATACCCAACAACAACGCATTCCATACAGTGCACTGGACCAAAATATTATTCCTGTGGTTTTAGATTTGTTTAAAAAACTATACAACAGGCGATTATTAGTACGACTTATTGGTGTAAAGTTTAGTCATTTAGTTGAAGGCGGACATCAAATTAATCTCTTTGAAGACAATGAAAAGCATTTGCACCTAAGTATGGCCATCGATAAAATGCGGGAACGTTACGGAGACAGGGCAGTAATTAATGCGGCAGGAATGGAAGCCAAAAGTATTAGCCGATGGAACCCGTTTACTGGGGAACCACCACCACTTTTAGCGAATAGGCGGCAGTAAACAGTTTTAACTTTTATAGTTCCAATTATGTATGAAATTGATTTGCTTGATACAACAAAAAAAGACACCACAAGCGGATAGACAAAAAACCCTCAAAAGAAAGAGGTAAAATAATATATGCGCAATAGTATCTAAAACAACTTCCCCTTTTCCATAATCTTAAAGCCAGTACGTTTATAAAACACGCGCTTTCCATTGGCGCAAAATGTGTAATTCCCACTTGCTTTTTTTTCAAAAGCAGATAACAGCACCACGTCGTCTACCGTACAATCATAATCTTTCGCTACCTTCGTTTTTATATGGCTAATCGTAGCTCTACCTTTTTTAAGTTGTGCTTGTATTTTACTGTTAAGTTTAGGTTCTTCAAATTCTTTTGGAAGGTTACAGATGGCTTCTGAAGCATTTGTGTTTATAATATTTTTATTTTCAGATTTTTCTAAATCAATATATTCCCAAGTAAAATCGGCTTTTAGTAACACTCGGCGTCCATCATCGGTTTTTACTATATGGTTGTCTTGTGAAAAACCAATAAGCGACATTAAGACTACTACAACAAACAAATAATTTTTCATATCATGCAAATTATACTGAATGCTAAAAATACAGATTTATTCTTCAACATGCCGATTGTATCTTATATTTACATTTATTTTTACTATTTATGCCACAAACCTTCACTACCATAGCTAAATATCAGTATTCTAGCGAAGCTCAAATAATAAAAGGGCGTTTAGAATCTGATGGCATTCAGGTGTTTTTAAGTGATAATTTAACCATAGATACCGACCCTTTAGTAAGTAACGCTATTGGTGGTGTGAAGCTTAAAGTATTGACACATCAAGCTTCAGAAGCACAAGACATTTTAAAATCTATTGAGAAATATTCTGTTGATGATAACGGCAATACTATTATTTGCCCAAATTGTAAAAGCGAAAAAATAGAACTGTTTTCAACTATAAAAAATGTTAAATCATTTTTTGCATTTATTTTTGCTCTTGTTTTAAACATTTTTGTAAATGTACTTCCGCTTTACGAAAAACACAGATATAAATGTGAAGATTGTAATACTGAATTTGATATGAAAAAATCCTAAATATAAAACACCCGAAGGCTAACCCAAAGACACAGCTTTATAAGCTTTCTTTAACTTTTTAATTACACGCTCTATTTCTTCTTCATTTAAATGCCCAAATCCAAAACGAATAGCGCACGTATTTTTATCTTGATAAAGTATCGTTTTTGGAATATATAAATCATTTTTATTAGCCTCTTCTACTAATTTAATCAATGAAATTTTAGGATTAAACTGCAACCAAATTGCTAATCCTCCAGAAGGTATTTTCCAACTTAAAACCCCTTTAAAGTTAATTTCTAAACACTTATATAAACAATCGCGTCGTTCCTTGTAGGTAATAATGTTTTTTTTCATGAGACGATATATTTCGCCTTCAGAAATTAGCTCCGTAAGCATTTGTTCTTGAATAACATCGCCTTGTCTATCTAGTAGTTGCAAATAATTTTTTGCTTCAGAAATTAAATTCTCAGGAGCTATAACAAATCCTGTTTGAAAACTAGGAAACAACGACTGCCCAAACTTGCCTAAATAAATTACCACACCATAAGCATCAGCCGTTGCCATGGGCAATATTGCAGAGCCTTCAAACTGAAAATCGTAATCGTAATCGTCTTCAATAATCGCAAATTGGTAAGCTTTTGCTAATTCTAAAAGTTGCAAACGCCTTCCTGCTCGTAAGGTTGTAGTTGTTGGATATTGTCTGTGCGCACAAACATATACACAACGTATACTGCCCTTAACAAAGTGCGTTTTTATATAATTCACATCAATACCATCAGCATCTAACGGAACGGTTTTAATGGTTGCGCCTGCTTGCTGAAAAATCATATTAGAGGCATAATTACTTAAGTTACCAACTAAAACAACATCATCTTGCTTAATTAAAAGCCTAGAAACAATATACAAACTCATTTCTGTGCTTCTGGTGCTTATTAAATTTTCAGGTTTTATTTGAAAACCTCGAGTAGCATTTAAATAATTACAAAGTTGAATTTCGAATAATGAATAACTAGACTGATTGGGCTGATTCCATTTACTAATTAATGATTTTCGTTTCATAACAGCGCTATACCATCGAGAAAACTGATAAACAGGATGCAACCTTAAATCTGGACGACCATCATTTATGTTATACTTAGCTTTTGTTATTTGTGAAGTTGAAGATAAATTAAAAGAAGGCTGAAATGGAAACCCTGTTATTTTTGAATATTTATAAACGGCATCTAACTTTTGTAAACCGGCTTTTATGGTTGCTGTTGTTTGTTCTGGTACCAACACAAACGTACCTTTATTTGGGATAATTTCTACCCAACCTTGTGATGCTAGCTCGTCATAAACTGCTACCACAGTATTCCTATGAATATTTAGAGTTTTACTTAAAACTCGTGTTCCTGGTAAAACCGAACCTTTAGAAATATAACCGCGTTGAATGGCATTTATAATTTGTTGAGCAATTTGAATATATACAGGCTGTATACTAGATTTATCAAAATCTATTAACTGTTTAAGAAGAACGCTAACCGGACTATTCATTGTTTTAAAACTGGACTATTTAACTCGTCCGGAAAGTTACGACTTTTGCAGCGTTTTTAAATCATACATTTTTATGAGAACCAAACTTACTTTTCTGGCAATTATATCTGCTTTTTTTATAGGCTATTCACAGGAAAAACCTCAAAAACAAAAGCTAGATACGGTAGTAATTTCTTCAACAAGAATTGATTTGCCGTTTAAGGAAAACTCTAGAACAATTGATGTTATTACTTCTGAAGACATTAAAAACAGCGCCACAAACAATATTGCTGATTTATTACAGCAGGTAGCTGGTGTTGATATAAGACGTCGTGGAACAGCTGGAAGTCAAGCTGATTTATACATTCGCGGTGGAAGTTTTGATCAAACTTTGTTACTTATTGATGGTATTAAAATGGACGATGCACAAACGGGCCACCACACCATGAATGCTGCACTACCCATTGAGGTTATTGAGCGTATAGAAATAATCAAAGGACCAGCTGCACGCGTATTTGGGCAAAACGCGTTTACTGGTGCCATTAATATTGTAACCAAAAAGCAATTGAAAAACACGGTTTCTACAAATCTAGAAACTGGTTCTTTTGGGCAGTTAAATGGTTCTGTTACGGTTGGTTCAGAGTTAGAGAATTCGTCTCATATTATTCATGCAGGAAAATTAACCTCAGCGGGTTACAGAAATAATTCAGATTACAACAATTCTAATTATTTCATTAAAAGTGTGTTTAATAAAAAGAGACAAGCCGTCGAGATGATTGCGACATTTTTTGATAGAAAATTTGGTGCTGAAAATTTTTATACCACAAACCCAGATTGGAACGAATATGAAGAAACACAAAACAGTTTAATTGGATTTACTACAACTTTTAAATCCAATAATTTAAAAATAAGACCTCGCGTGTATTGGAAACGTAATCAGGATATGTTTCTTTTAAAACGTGACGAACCTAACTTTTTTAGAAACCTACACATTACAGATAAAATTGGTGCAGAGGCAAATGCATCCTACAGTTCTAATCTTGGTGTAACCGGTTTTGGAGTTGATATGTCGAAAATATACATAAGGAGTAATAATCTTGGGAACAGAAACCGTTTTATGACCAATCTATTTTTAGAACATCAATTTAAGTTATTTAATGATAAACTTGATGTTACACCAGGTTTAGCTGTTACTTACTTCTCCGATTTTAAATTTCATGCCTTCCCTGGGTTAGATATTGGATATCGACTAAACGACAGCTTTAAAATTTACGCCAATACTGGAAACACCTATCGTATTCCAACGTATACTGATTTATTTTACAGTGACCCTGCAACGGTTGGAAATGAAAACCTAGAACCAGAAGAAGCGCTTTCGTTTGAATTTGGAGGGAAATACTTTTCACCTAAATTCAATGGTTCGTTTGCCGTATTCTATAGAGACGCCAGTAAATTAATAGATTATGTAAAAGAAAATGAAGCAGATCGTTTTATGGCTACCAACCTTCGCGACTTATATACGAAAGGATTTGAAATAAATACAAGCTACAACTTTAAAATAGGAAGTTTGCCTCAAAACTTAGCAATGGGTTATACCTTTATTGAAGACGAGGTGGGCGATTTAAATATCAATTTTTCTAGATATTCGATTAATTCACTAAAACATCATTTCACCTCGCGTTTGAGTTCGCAACTCTCTAAAACCATCAATTTTAACGTCATCTACAAACATGCGGAGCGCACCGCAGGCCTAAGCTATAATGTTTGGGATGCTTCAGCTGTAATCACAGTTAAACAGTTTGAGTTTACCCTTACCGCAGCTAATATTTTTGATGCGGAATATATTGAGACAGGCTTTGTACCAATGCCACCTAGCAATGTGCTGTTTGGCTTACGCTATGGTTTTAATTAAAAACTATTTTGAATAAAACTTTCTAAAACTCCACGTTAGGGATAGAAGCGGCATCCTTTTTTGAGGCACGAGAAAAAGATATAGCGGATAGCCCGACCCGACCTTAGGAGGGGAACGCCCAAAATACTATTTAGTAATTAGTAACGTTTTCTTAACTTTGTATTACTAAACTAATCAAACTTTGGCGTTGAACCTACAAGACATTCCGCGTGTAAAAACGATTACGAAAGCTGAGTTCTTAAAGGACTATTTTAAACCTCAAAAACCTGTGGTTATAGAGCGTTTTATTGAAGATTGGCCTGCGTACAAAACATGGAATTTACAGTATTTTAAAGACATTGGTGGCGACTTAACTGTGCCTTTATACGACGATAGGCCGGTAGATTATAAAGATGGTTTTAACGAACCGCATGCCAAAATGAAGCTTAGTACATATATAGATTTACTAAAGCGTGAGCCTACCAAATACCGTATTTTTCTTTGGAATGCCCTTAAGGAAATTCCGCAATTGCAAAACGATTTTACGTTTCCTGATTTTGGGTTGCGCCTTATGAAAGGTATTCCTATGTTATTTTTTGGGGGGCGCGATTCGTATACATTTATGCACTATGATATTGATTTGGCCAATATTTTTCACTTTCATTTTGAAGGTGAAAAAGAGTGTATTTTGTTTGACCAAGAACAGAACGATTACTTGTATAAAATTCCGCATTCCTTAATTACAAGAGAGGATATCGACTTTAAAAATCCTGATTTTGAAAAATGGCCCATGCTAAAGAAAGCCAAAGGGTATAGAACAGAGCTTAACCATGGTGAGGTACTATACATGCCCGAAGGCTATTGGCATTACATGCGCTATGTAACTCCAGGATTTTCCATGAGTTTACGCGCCATTGCTAGAAACCCTAAAAACCTTGGTAAAGCCGTTTATAACGTTTTTGTAATGCGAAGTTTTGATAACGTAATGCGGCGCCTAAAAGGACAGAAATGGATAGATTGGAAGAACGAACAAGCCATTATTAGAACGCACAAACACTTATAAAACCTTTGCAGTTATAAAACTTGTAATATCTTTGCGCTCTTAAAACAAAAACTCAAATCAACAAATTATAGTAAAATGAAAAAACTAATCTTAGTAATAGCAATTTTAAGTGTTTCGTTTATTGATGCACAAGCTTATATTGGTAAAAACGACAACAAATTTCAAGTTGGTTTAAATGCCCAAGATAATGGTACCGGTATTAATATAAGTTATGATTACGGTTTTGGCGATAATATATCATTTGGATTTTCATCAACATACCTTTTAGGTATAGATGAGTCTATTAGTGCTAGTTTTACAGACCGTTTTGACGTAAGAGCGCGTTTTAATGCCAACTTAGGAAATGTGTGATTAACGTTAGTGATAGTTTTGATATATACCCTGGTTGAAGTTTAGGTATGAAGAATTTTGGTGGCCATTTGGGTGCGCGTTATTTCTTTTCGGAAGGCTTTGGTATTTATACTGAATTTAACACGCCATTGGCAAAATTTAATTCAGATGGGTTAACACCAGCTGAAATGCTGCACAACCAATTCACGTTTAACTTTGGGGCAAGTTTTAATTTATAAAATTTTTCAGGTTCTGTCAATTCGAGTGAATTTTACGATTAAAATGAGTAAAATTTGTATCGAGAATCTGTTTTGATATAAGATTAAAAGGGTTTAACTTTTGAAATTGTTCTCGATACGATTTTTTAAACAAAAAAATCACTCGAACTGACATTTTTAGAATTTTATTAAATATCGCTAAATTGTATAACAAAGCGGATAGGTTTTAACACTTCATCCGCTTTTTATGGTTTTACCCGAAAAGTTCCCTAGCCTTTTCATACACTAAGTGCGATTCCCAGCCTCTATACAGCAGATAATCGATTATTTTTTGCTTTTTTTTGTACTTGTTAGTTTCAGTGATGGAATTCGCCTTTTTTTCGGCTAAATTATTGAAAACCTCGATGTACTCCGATTCTTCTATTTCTGCAAGTGCTTGATTTATATTAACTTTGCTAATATCTTTTTGCTGCAATTCAGCAGTTAATCGGCGTCGGCCCCAAGCCTTAATTCTAAACTTACCACTAACATATGTTTTGGCGAACCGTGTTTCGTTAAGAAAGTTATGTTGCAAAAGATGTACTATAATCACATCGATAGCCTCGGGTATCATGTGCATAGACTTTAGCTTTCGCCTAACTTCTTGATGACAACGTTCTTGATAGGCGCAATAGTGCTCTAGTTTTTTAGTAGCCTCTTGTACGGTATATGTTTTTTTGGTTTGCATTTTACAACATCAAAAATAACAATTGAAAATGATTAAAATAGTATAATTAATAGATCCAAATCTGCTATACTGCGTTTTTTATCGAAGTATAGTTTTAAAACTTAACATGATGAAAAAAATTACTTCAATATTACTATTGCTTTTGGCTTTTAGTTTTGGTTATGGGCAGACTATGTTAGCTCAATTTGATTTTGAAAGTCCTGGTGGTTATACTACTTCTATTCCTGAATTTGTGACTATAGTTAATGTAAATAATAATGATTATTTTATTAGAACGGATGGCTCTGATATAATTAACGAAGATTTCTTAAACATACAAGGAAGTTATTACTTTACAACCCAGGATACAGACGGCCAAGGTGCGACCATTCCTGTTTTTTTAAATATTGATGATATTAACATAAGTGGATATACAAACTTAGAGTTTAGGGTTCATTTAGCTGAAGATGACGATGGGACCAATGAAGATTGGGACAATCTTGATTATGTTCATTTCAATTATGACATAGATAATTCGGGAAGTTTTGTAGAACTGTTATGGATTGAAGGAAGTGGCGGACCGAATACGGAGCCCTTATTGGATACTGATTTCAACGGTGTTGGGGATGGAACTGCTATTACTAACACTTTTTCTCAATTTACTCAAATAATATCTGGAACTGGATCATTGATTGACATACAGGTTGAGTTTAGATTAAATGGAGGTGAGGAAGATATAGCCATAGATAACATTGAAATTTGGGGAACATTAGCTCCTTGTAATCCTGCTGTTACATGGGACGGAACAACTTGGAGTAATGGAGGCATTGGCCCAGATATTTTTACTTCTGCTGTAATTTCAGGTGATTACGACACATCTCTAGATGGCGGTAGTTTTAGTGCATGTAGTCTCGTTGTTACAAATGATTCAAATTTAGTTATTAGAGATAATTCTTTTGTTGAAGTACAAAATGATATTAGTGTTGATGCTTTATCTTCGATAGCCTTACAACCTCAAGGTGCTATCATTCAAAATAATGATTTTGCCGTAATTACAAATAATGGTACTATGACTGTGGATAAGCTAACTGCCCCTATGGATACTTCTGATGAATACACCTACTGGAGTTCACCTGTTTCTGGTGAAACATTAATTGGATCAATTGTAGACTTGAACCCCAATAGATGTTATATATTCAATGGTCAAAATTTCTTAGATGCTACGGCAGAAACAGGAAATAATAATGCCGCAATACCTGGTCAGGATGATATTGACGATGATGATGATGATTGGTTCCAAATAGGAGGTTCTACTCCAATGCAGCCTGGGATAGGATATGCCACAACCATATCTGATTTAGCTTACGCGATTGCACCAGGAGTCTCTAATAAACAATTTAGATTTACATTTGAAGGCGATTTTAATACTGGAGTTTATAGCATTCCTATTTACAGGAATGACTCTGAAATGAACGACTTTAATTGGAATTTTATAGGTAATCCTTATCCATCAGCTATCAGTGCAGATTTGTTTTTAGCCGCTAACAGCAATATTGCGACTAATGTAAGTGGAACTACTTCTGGCGGTTCAAGCTATATAAATGGTGCTATTTTTATCTGGTCACAAAACACGCCAGCAGCCGACAATGTTAACGGAAATCAGGCTTTAAACTTTTCGAATACGGATTATGCAATCATTAATGCTGTAGGAGAGAATGCTGGTGGAGATGGAGTAACTCCAACTAGAAACATCCCTTCAGGTCAAGGATTTTTTGTAGCAATGTCTAATAATGCTCCTGCAACTTTAGTTTCAGGTGATGTATATACTACAAATATAATTTTTAGTAACTCCATGAGAGTAGCCACAAATACGGCTAATAGCCAATTCTTTAAAAAGAACAATAGTAAAAGTGATTCTTCTAACAAATTATGGCTGAATTTAGTATCAGATAATGGTATTTTTAATCAAGTATTAATTGGTTATGTAAATGGTGCTACAGATGGTGATGACGGGATAGCTTACGATGCTGTGAAGTTTCCCAAAAATGGAAGTTCAATTTACACCACTATTCCAAATGTAAATAAGAAATTCGCCATTCAAGGTAAAGCGAGCAATAGCTTAGATACTGATGAAGTAGTGAAACTCGGTTTTAAAACCTCGATTGATGTAGCGACAATTTACACACTATCCATCGCACAACTGCAAGGCGACTTTTTATCAAATAATTCAATATACCTAAAGGACAACTTAACTAATACTGTTCATAATTTATCTGATAGCGATTATAGTTTCACTTCAGATGCAGGTGAATTTAATGAGCGTTTTGAAATTGTATTTAGTGCCGCTGCATTGTCTAATGATGCGTTTGTATTAGATGCTAATACCATTAAAATTATGCAATTAGATAACGAAACTATTCAATTTACTACAGAAGTATCAAACTTTACATCAATTAGCATTTTTGATCTTTTAGGTAGAAATTTATACGATTTAAAAAGCGAAACCAATACCGAAACCTATAACTTAAGCTCGTTAAAAAGCTCTGTTTATATTGCCACTATAGAGCTAGCAAACGGTGCCACGGTTAGTAAAAAGTTCGTTAAGAAATAATAAAGTAACTGTTTTTAAGAAGTTGCAAAAAGCACGTCATTCTTTAGTAAGAATGGCGTCTTTTGTTATAAGCTATATTTTAGTGCAACAACAAGATTGCGCCCAGGGCCTGCAATACCAGAAGAGTAAGGCCTGTAACGTTGGTTTGTTATATTTTCTAAAGCAGCGGTTAATGTGGTGCTATGGTTTACTTTATACTGCGTTCTAAAATTTAAAGTATACCAAGACGGTGAATATGGATTTCCGTTGCTATCAGCTTTATAAATAAAATCCTTTTCAATTTCAGAAGGCGCCAATTGGTTAAACGATAATTCCCCATTATAATTTGCAAAGGCATCTAACGTGAGCTTCTTATGCTTCCACAACATATGCATATTACCAAAATTGGGGGCAACATGACGAATGGGCACCTCAATATTGTCGTTCTCTTCTGTACCTCCTGTAACACTATACTGGGAGGTAAATTGCAAGGTGTTTGTAAGTGCTATTTTCAAACCTACTTCAAAACCATAAATCCATGCTTTTGATGCATTTTGTATGGCTTGCACATTACTCAATTCACCATCATACATAATTTCGGTTGCTCCGTTTAGTGTATAATCACGTCGCACGAGCGCATTGTCTAAATATGTATAGTATGTACTTAAATCTAATATTAGTTTTTTATTAAAATCAAGTTTTAAGCCTATTTCACCACCATAGGCATACTCAGGCCTAAGGAATTCATTTGGTACTACAACCGAACCTGGTTCAGAATCGAACACCTTTCCTATATCATCAATATTTGGTGCTCTAAATGCTGATGCTGCGTTTAATTTCCATCGTATGGTTTCACTCGGAGACCACGTTAAACCAGCTGTTCCTGTTAGCGCACCTGCGGTATTTTTTGAACTTTGAAACGGTAAGTTTAAAAAACGATTGTTCTCGGTAAAATCTGCTTCTGAACCTACATGATTAAAACGTAATCCTGATTGAAATACAAACTTGGTGTTGGGTTTATACTTTAAACTGGTATAAATTGCTGCAGAAGACCATGTTGCACCGTTTGGATACCGAGATACTGTATTTGTAATGTTTCCCGTTTCGATATCTTCTGAAGTACCTGCAGATGATACCTTATTAAATACATACTCTGCACCATAAAATAGGCTTGTTTTTTCGCTTAATCGTTTTTCAAAATCTAAGTTAAACGAATAGGCATCAACTGCTTCCTCTCTAATGCGTCTATCCGTTGATTGAAAATCCCGGTCGATCCTGCTTTCTTGGAAGTTTTGATACGCCACTGTTGCCTTAATCTTATCATACAAATTAGAGCGACTACTAAGCCTTGTAACTTGAAGGTTGGACATAAACCATTTTTGTGGGCCATAATACCATTCTGCAGACCTTAAATCGTCTCCTTGATAACGGATAAGCCGGTCGTATCTTGGAATATTTGAAGATGTTGAATAATGCACTCCCAAATCAAAACTCAAGTTTTTATAAGGCTCAAACCTTACTTTTTGCATGAGGTTTAACTGGTTATACCCCGAAAACTTCTGAACTCTTGGGTTTGGATTATCAACTATAACATCGTTGCCATTAGTTGAGCTCACAAATTCTGGCCGTAAATAATCTTCTGGTCCATGTAAACCCATTTCTAAATCGTTAAAATCGGTATAACTAGCGCTTGTTAAAAAGCCCCATTTTTTATAGCCTAAATTCAAATCTAAATGTCCTGTCTTTTCATCACTGGCAGAAGCATATCGCACTACAGCATTTGCCTTTACCATCAAAGTATCCGCATAGGATAATTGAGAATTCTTAGTGTAGAAACTCATTACACCACCTATGGCATCGCTACCATAAATTACAGAACCCGAACCCAAAGTAACCTCTGTACTTTGTATAGACAAGGGATCTACAGCTATAACGTTGTGCACATTACCACCTCTAAAAATAGCATTATTCATACGTACACCATCTACTGTAATGAGCAATCGGTTTGTGGAAAACCCCCGAATCATCGGGCTTCCACCTCCTAATTGACTTTTTTGTACAAAAACCGATCCTGTATTTTGCAATGCATCGGCCGTGGTTTGTGGATTGGTAAACTCAATAATTTCAGCATTACTGTTTACAATCTTTTGGGGTATGTCCCTTTTATGCTGTTCGAATTTAGATGCAGAAATCACGATTTCATTTAAACCTTGTGTATTGGCATCTAAGAATACAATGTTGGTCTTTATGATTTCAGATTTTCTTAAGGCTTTCGTGATGTGCGACAAATGTTGAAAATACAGGGTATCCGTCAATGCGAATTTACTTATGTTGGCAACACCCTTAAAATTAGTGATAACGCTTTTAGTTTTATTCGCATCAAAAATGGCAACACCAAAAATAGGCGCTTCGGTAATTGTATTTAGTATTTTTATGTCTTGCGCATTTACTACTTTAAGCAGTAGTAAAAACAGCAAAAGCATATAATGGCGCTTCATCTTCTAATTAAAAACCTGATTAAAAATTTGCAGTGATTTTGGGGTTTTAAAACTGCCCAAATGTAATTCAAAATAAAGCAAAATCATATTTAAAAACGATTGTCTTTTTTGTGCATTTATCTTTATGGTTTGTAATGCATCAAATTTTATACCTAAAAGCTGCTTTAACAGTGTTAAATTTTCACCTGAAACACAATATTTTCCGTAATCTCTCATTTGAAAGCTACCATCTTCTAAATTGAAAAAATTACTGTTTAGTTGCGTTGTATCGGGATAGAAACCCAAATATTTTGTGAGTTTTAATAAAAATAATAAATGAAAATTGGCATCATCTGTATTTGCATCAAACCAAAGTAAAGTAGTTTCTAAATAACTGTATAGCGCTTCGTTTTTTTCTTCTTCCTGCAACGTTGTTGCCAGTATTTCTGAAAGAAACATAACCACAGAACTTTTTAAAATATGAGAGTGCAACGTTGCATATACTGCATTAGATTTAACGTCTTTTAAAGTATAAAGCGAGCGGTTTTTTGTATAGTTGAAAACAACCTGTATTTGCGATAGAAGTTGAAAATAGGCCGTTTTTGCAGCAGATTTTTTAGATTTTAGTACACCACGAACCAAAAAGCTAATAACGCCATGTTCCTGCGTGTAGCATTTTACGATTAAATCGTTATCTCGATACTTTAATTTTGATAATACAATGGCGTTAGTAGTGCTTAACATTACCTTACAACCATTAGTTTAATAACTTTAGTTTCAAAACTATCTAAGTCTGAAAGCATAATAAGATACACTCCAGAAGCTACAATATTATTAGCTAGGTTTTTTCCATTCCAATAGGCAATACCTCCATCTACTTCCAAATTATAGCCTTGATATCTTTGATTGGTTCTAGATTGAGCTTCTGCCACCAAATTTCCCTCAATATCTGTAATCTTTATATTAACGTTTTCAGGTAAATCTCTAATTTTAACTTTTTCTTCAACTATATCAAAACCTGGCCTTACTGGGTTTGGGTATGCATAAGATTTTGAAAAGTCTTCTCGGGTTGTTGTGCTCCCTGATTTATAAGACACCAAGCCATTTTCTGTTCCTATATATACAAGGCCATTGGTGTCATCAATAGAAATATCGTTTACATCATTTGATGGTAATGGGGAATTATCTGTTGTGAAATGAAATATGGTTTTTTGTCCATCTGAAGATAAATAAAACACCCCTGCACCTATTGTGGCAACCCACTTGTTATTAGATCCGTCTACTTTAATATCAGATATAAATTGTTCGTCAAATAGTTCTCTCGCTACGCCGTCTTCCTCTATTATAATTTCCTCTGCCCTTGGGTTATCATCCTGTAAAAAATTTGATGTATTGAACAATACACGCAATCCACTTGGTGTTCCAATCCACAATTGGTTGCGCTTATCTAATGCCAATGCTTTAATGTCAAAGGTTGGCATATTTTGTGTTTCGTCGCTAATATTATTCATTAATTGGTTGCCATTGTTTTCATTAAATGCGATAACACCATTAAAATGAGAACCTATAAATTTTGTACCGTCTGAATCAATGATAACATCGCTAAATCCACGATCATCATCAGTGGTGGGAATAATCTCCTCAAGACCATAGGAAGTCCACTGCCCATTTACAAACTTATTTAGTGGCCTTTGTACCCGTCCATTCATTAACCATAGTGCACCATTAGAATCATACGTTCCTGAAAGGGTTAGATTAATATTGCTAGCAAAGGGTTCTAATGTGCTATTAGTTTCATCATATAACCCAACAATCTCATTATCGTTTATCTCTATTAATCCAGAGAAATACGAACTTATAAAAACTTGATTTGGATTTAATGGATTTATAGCAATGTGAGATAAATTCCTAGGATTTTCAATTTTTGCACTTATTGAATCATATGGAATATTGAGCCATTCACCTTGTTTTAAATGACTAATACCAGAAAATATGATACCTCCTCCAAAATTATAGAACCTTGAATACCCCCCAGAAACCATCCATAACTCGCCGTTAAAACTTCTTATTTTAAACACTCTATTCAGCAACGGCCCATCGGGACGCACTTCCTCAAAAGCCATTGGGTTTTCAATATTCACCTTTAAAACACCTAAATCCTTTGTGCCAATAAAAACTGTATTAGAGTTTATGGATATTGAACTGAACTGTGTAGCAAAACCAGTATCTCCAACAGAGGTTTGAAAAACCAAATTAAAACCTGAATCGTAAACAAAGACATTAGAGCTTGTAGCCACAAGCAGCATGTTAGAAACAGAAATTACATTAATAATTTGACTATCATAGGTGAATAACTCATTTAAAACATCATTAACTACCTCATATATTTTTCTATTCGTCCTAGCCGTATATAGCCTGTTATCTACGGTATTTATTGCTGCAAAATCACCTGTTACAACCGTTTGCCAATTTCTATAATCAATTAAATTAGAGCCGGTTAAAGACGCTTTTTTTAATCCATTATTATCTTGACATGCTGCATAAATATTACCATTGTAAACCGAAACCTGTTTTACTGGAATTTGGGCCCCTCCATTACCAATAAAATACGTGTCTCCAAACTCTAAACGTTCTAAATCGAAAACCGAAATGCCATAATTCGTTGAGATATAAATAACGTTTTCATTCGCGTAAAAATGATTTATTCTTCTATCTTCTGATGGTATTGTAAGTTTATTTATAATATCAACAACTGTTAAAACTTCATCATCATTATCAAATTTTATTTCAATCAATCCATTTTCGTATCCAATAATTAATAACTCATAAAATGTACTGTAATAAATGGTTGAAATGAGCTCTCCTGAAAGTCCGTCTACTGTTGTTATTTCATTAATATCATCGGTTTGAAGATCTACACTGAACACTGTGTTTTCTCCTGCAGCAAAGATCTTATCATTTCCTTTAACAACTTCTTTGATGTTATAGTATGAAAAATGTCCATTCCATGAATCTGAAAAATCCTGACTAAATTGAAATAAAGGGAAAAACACTAAAATCAATAAGACTGATTTCTTCAAAATACAATTGTTTGTTTTAAAACTTGTTTGGTTCTTAAACGTATTTTCAATCTTCACAGTATATACTTTACTAAATTTATTCAGTTATGTTCTTCGATACAACTTTCTATATCTTGATTTTCTGTTTTCAGATAAATAGCGCAACTCCAAGAGGTACCATGATAATATGGAAGCTAGAAACACTAAAAACAGTACTAAAACACTAATCATAACATAATTATATCTATTAAACAGATTATGGTGCACAAAAATCTGGATTAGTGGGAAATGGTAAATGTAAATACCATATGTAAAGTCACCATATTTTCCAAAATTGTTTAACCATTTAAAACTGTAAGCCGCATAAAACACCATAAACCCGTACGTCATAGGTTTTAAAATATGACTTGAAAAAACATACTGTTCTGCACAGAAAAATATAAGACAAGGAATTATTATGTAGTGTTTCCATTTTAACAATAAACTAAAGTTGCGATAAAAAATAATACCCATAACAAAAAAAGCTAATGCACCTGGTAATTGTTTTGCTATTCTATATAGGTCTAAATGTATGAAATAGTTAAAATAAACTATTGATGACATGTAGATTACAATACTTAAAACATAAATATTAACTTTCTTTTTATCAATGATATAATAGAATACAGGTAATAATAAATAAAAAGCTTCTTCAATTTTTATGGTCCATAGAGCTCCATTAATTGCGCATACTGAGTTCCCTTCAAATACACCTGGGAGACATGGTTCTATATAGTTTTGAAATGTTAGATTTGCTACCAAATATCTCCAAAACTGAGTGCTAAAAAAATACTCAGATAAGGGATATCTTGATATTAAACTGAAGAAAACAGCACATAAAAGAATTACAAAAAAATAAGCTGGTACAATTCGTTTTACACGCTTTGTAACATATGCCTTAAAGTTTTTATTAAGTTCATAGCTTTTAGCAATTAAAAAACCACTTATTACGAAAAAGCCATCTATAGCTAGACGTGTATTAAATAACGGAACAAAAGTTTGAAATGCCTCTACTTGACTTAACTCTATTAAATGAGCCAAGGCAACTGTAAGAGCAAAAACTACTCTTAGAAAGTCAAAATTATTAGTATTGATGCTTTTCAAAACATTTATTAAAACAGATGTTTCAATCTCTATTTTAGGGCAAATATATTTATTAGAAACGAATATCAATTGAATAGTTGCTTTAAATAAAAAAAGCTCCTCTTAAAAAGAGAAGCTTTTAAAATGTTTCACATTACATATTACACAACACCTTGTGCCAACATTGCATCGGCTACTTTCACAAAACCTGCAATATTTGCACCTCTAACATAATCTATATAACCATCCTCGTCTTCGCCATATTCCTTACAGGATTGGTGGATATCTGCCATAATTTCCTTTAGCTTTTTATCCACCTCTTCTCTTGTCCATTTATAGCGTAATGAGTTTTGTGTCATTTCTAAACCAGATGTTGCAACCCCTCCTGCATTAGATGCTTTTCCAGGAGCAAATAAAATTTTGGCTTTATGAAATTCTGCAATAGCCTCTTTAGTCGATGGCATATTAGCACCCTCGCTTACGCACATGCAACCGTTTTCTAACAATGCTTTAGCATCGTTACCATCCAACTCATTTTGAGTTGCACACGGTAGCGCAATGTCGCACTTCTCGTTCCACGGTGTTTTACCGTCGTGGAACTTCGCATTTGGATATTCTTCCAAATATTCACTTATTCTACCTCTTTTCTCGTTTTTAAGATGCATTACAAACTTTAGCTTTTCTGCATCAATACCGTCCTCATCAAAAATATATCCGGAAGAATCTGATAGTGTTAAAACCTTAGCTCCTAATTGAATGGATTTTTCAGCCGCATATTGTGCTACGTTTCCAGATCCAGATATCACCACCGTTTTTCCATCAAAATTATCATCTTTTGTTTTTAACATGTTTTCAGCAAAATATACTGTACCGTAACCTGTAGCTTCTGGTCTAATTAAAGACCCCCCCCAAGTCATACCCTTTCCTGTTAAAACCCCAGTAAATTCGTTTCTTAACTTTCTGTACATTCCAAATAGAAACCCTATTTCTCTTTGGCCAACACCAATATCTCCTGCTGGTATATCCGTATTAGGACCAATATGTCTAAACAACTCACTCATAAATGCATGACAAAATCTCATTATCTCATTGTCGCTCTTTCCTTTAGGGTCGAAATCGCTACCACCTTTGCCGCCACCCATTGGTAATGTTGTTAGACTATTTTTAAACACCTGTTCGAAGGCTAAAAATTTTAAAATACTTGCATTAACGGTTGGATGAAAACGCAACCCTCCCTTGTAAGGGCCAATAGCAGAATTCATTTGAATTCTGTATCCTCTGTTTACTTGAATTTCGCCATCATCATCAACCCAGCATACTCTAAATGACACCAAGCGTTCTGGTTCTACCATTCTAAGTAATACATTTTTTCCATAGTAAATATCGTGTTTAACGATATAAGGGATAACGGTTTCTGCCACTTCCTCAACCGCTTGTAAAAATTCTGGCTCATGAGCGTTACGCTCTTTTACCAAATCCAAAAACTCTGAAATTATTTCTTTCATCGATTAACAAATGTTTAAATTTTAATGAAAATACAATTTTGAAGCGCAAATATACGTTATCTTTAAAAATAATGCGTTTCTTTTTAATATTTCGCAATACAAAGTAAAAGCCAAATGCATTTTATCAGAAAAATTTGGTGGTTCATCGAGTTTTTATATATTTGTTGCATTAACGCCTCGAAAACATAATCTTATGACGCTTAACTTAAAACGTTTAGCTCTTTCTCTCTGTGTGTTTGTTATTTGGCAAACATCACATGCCCAATTGGGCTTCTCTCATGAAATCGGCGTTATTGCAGGCCCTTTAAAGATGAAGTCGGACTACGGTAGTAGAAATGATCTGAAAACAAATTTTGGTAACACGGGCTTTGGTATCGGGATCGTGCATTATATCAATTTCGCTTATCGTGCTGATTGTAACTGTTATACAACAGATACTTATTTTAACGATCATTTTAAATTACGAAATGAAATTTCTTGGAATAGAACTAAACTCGATCATCATGGAGAATGGGTGGATGGTTCTAGAACTTCGGCAGATGCAGACAAATTGAGAGCCCATACAGGTTATGCTAACAATCTTGATATAGGAACACAGTTGGAGTTTTTTCCATTAAGTATACGTTCCTTCCAAGCCTACGGGTATAGAGTTGCACCTTTTATAAGCTTAGGAGTGCATTACACACATTACACACCAGAGGTAAGCACTACTTACAACAACCCCAATCCTTTAGCAATTGGAGACATTACTGATCCATCCAATTTTTATTCTGGATGGGATCCAGGAGATGTAGATGCTAATCCCGGAAACACCTGGTCTGTTGTAGCTAGTATGGGGTTTAGGTATAAAATTGGAAAATTATCAGATTTAATGTTAGATCTAAGATGGCAACATTACTTTGATGACCGTGTAGATGGACTTGATCACGTATTGGAATACAATAAACATAACGATTGGCTACTTTGGCTTAACGTAGGGTATATTTATTATCTAGATTAAAATACATTTTATACATTTTCCTTGGCCAAAAGAACCTTTTTTTTGCTTTCAATTACCCTTTTAGTCCTTTCTTGTAAAAAAGAGGTTGGGAAACTTTCGTTTTCTGAAGTTGAAATCACAACTAAAAATAATAGTATAGTTGAAGTTTTTATTCCTAAAGCTTTAGGAAATACACGCATAGGTAAATCTATAAACCTAAAAGTTGAGAATTATGTAGCATCATTACTTACCATTGGAGAACTTGAAGTTAGTGATGAATCGTTATCTATAACTACTCAAATTGATGCGTTTAATACTGAATACCAGAATTTCAAAAAAGACTTTCCAGAAATACCACAATATTGGGATGCACAAATAGACGGGGAGGTAAGTTTTCAATCTGCTGAAATAATAAGTATAGCTATAACTGCATACTTAAATACTGGAGGCGCTCATGGTAATACCACAATTTCGTTTTTAAATTTTGATGCTGCAACAGGTAAAGAAATTTCAAAAGAAAAGTTATTTACCGATATGGACTCGTTTAAAACTATTGCCAAGTTATATTTCGACGAAGAAATCACAGATAAATCTATACTTTTTGATCCAGATAATTTCGAACTCCCTGTAAATATAGGATTTTCAGAAGATGGCGTTATTCTTTTATACAACGCTTATGAAATAGCACCTTATGCCACAGGTATCATAGAATTTAAAATACCTTTTGAAAAAGTAAATGACTATTTAGTTTTTAATGGCCTTTAAAAGCGCCAATATATAGCCATAATGCAAACCTTCATGTATGGCCACAAATTGTAACGCCTCATCAATATTAGTTAACGTATTACCTGTTGTGGAAACCGTGTAAGCATTGTAGTTTTCAAAAACATCATCGTAATAATCTTCCTTTGTTTTTTCCAAGGTTGATAATAATAAGTCTTTAATTTCATCAACCTCAGCTTGAGACACATTACCATTTGGCTTAGTATCCTTTCTATATGTATTTATCATGTCATCTGATAATGTAGAATCTAAACCTGATAATTTATAGGCCAACAATTGCTCTGAAACCAAAACGTGTGCAATATTCCAAATAATATTATTATTAAAACCTTTTGGTATTTTATTTAGATTTTCTAACGTATTGTTTTCAATAATTTTTTTTAAAATACCTCGTGTATTTTCTAAAACCTTAAATGTAAAATCCATATCGTTTATTTTTTTGCTAAATATAGTTTTAATTTGCTTTTTGAAATAGATAAAACCATGAAAAAAGTATATTATTTAAAGACGTGTGATACGTGTAGAAGAATTTTAAAAGAGCTGAATTTGCCTTCGGAATTTGAGCTACAAGACATAAAAACTGAAGCTATTACCGTTAATGAATTAGAAGAAATGAAAGCTCTTGCAGGTAGTTATGAAGCGCTTTTTAGTAAACGGTCCCAACTCTACAAGAAAATGGATCTGAAGAATCAAAAATTAGCTGAGAAAGACTTTAAACACTACATTTTAGAACATTATACATTTTTAAAACGACCGGTAATTATAATTGATAACAACATTTTCGTTGGGAATTCTAAGCAAACTTTAACAGCAATAAAAAACATTTTAAATTCTTAGTGACTCCACCTGAGTTCGGACTAGGGACTTTCTGATTACGAGTCAGACACTCCAACCAACTGATTTGTAAGATCCTAAATTGGAGTTCAATCTTAATACTATCTTTAAAATACTGCTAACCTTTTTTTAATTACTTATTACAAAATAAACTAAGCCTTTCTGTGAATTTAAATAAATTAGTAATCAGGACAGCCAAAACAATCGCGGTCGTTACCAAAATCATACGAGATGGAAAGCTCATAGACACCGCCCGTTCGTCCGATGTCTGTAATATTAAAATCGTACGAATATCCAAATTTAAAGCCTTCCCATTCCATACCCATAAAAACATTTATAGATGTTAATAGATGGCTATTATCATTGGTTTTTATAGGGTTGGTTGCTGCCAAAACCGCAAACGAAAACCGGTTGTAATCCACTCGAGCACCTAGATCCAATCTGTTGTATTCGCCTTGCATCATGGCATTGGCCAGAGCGTACACCATAGCCTCACTGCGATATCCTGTAGGGATGTTTACAGAAGCGTGCAAGGACATAAACATATCCAAGGCTTCTTCACCTTCGTAGGTCATGCTAATATTGGGCTTGTTAAGATGTTTTAAGGTGAAACCCACCCAAGAGTTTTCGTTATAAAACATCATGGACGAACTAAAATCAAAAAACAATCGATTTTCCTTTAAGTTGATAGGATCGGAACTGGTTGGGTTAATAATGCCTTGATACAAATTAATTTGATCTTCCAGCAACAAGTTTTGAAACCCAAAGTCTTTTGTGCCCAATCCAAACGATAAACTCGGTCTAAAATACCACTCGTTGGAAATTCGGAGTTCATGGACGTAATTGATGTTAACTTGGGTAAAATTATAGCGTGTTGCTGTTTCCTTGTGATTGAGGACACTTACGCCCAAGCCGCTATCAATTTCCTCAAACCAATTATCGATAAATGCAAATTGGGTGTTGATGCTAAAGTTTAACCCTGGCCACTGGGTTCTGTGAACGATACCTGCTCGTGTGGTCTTTTTCCCTCCGGTAAAACTGGAATTTAGTGTTTCTGGAATCATAAAGAACTGAGTAAACACAGGGTCTTGCGCCCATCCTTTAATGGAAAACAAAAAGAGTAGGATTATTATTGTCTTTTTCATGTTTGCTATTTTATTAAGGTAATTGGGCCGTTTAATTCAATGGTTTCTCCTCTGTATGTCGTGGCCTCAATAACAATGATGTAATTACCATTTTCGGCTGGTCTGCCTTTTATAAAACCATCCCATCCAATAAGGGTGTCATCCTCTCCAACTTCAACATACAATAACGAGCCCCAAGTATCGTAAATAGACATTTGTATCTCTGCCATACAAAGTGTGACTGGTCTTATGGTATCATTTACACCATCACCATTTGGTGTAAACGCATTAGGGAGTACAATATCGTAACCTTTGGTTATTTCGACGATTTCGGTATGGGTTTCTGTACATCCAAAGGGGTAATCTACGGTTAATTCTACTTGATAAGTCCCGATAGCTGTATAGCTGTGTGTTGGATTGTAATCGCCTACAACATTAAAGGATCCATCACCAAAATCCCATGTAAGATTTATAATATCTCCTGTAGACTCGTTGTTGAATGTAATCGGTTCGTTAAAGCTCAACGCATCACAAAGTGTACTATTTGGTAAAGTATAACTAAATGCTGTATCCCCAATTTCTGGTAAGTCTACAATCACATCCACTTCTATTGGTGGACAGCCATTGGCTAAACTTTCCTGATCGTGTATGTAAACTGTGTAGGTGTCCGATACTGTGGTTTCCATACATTGTGGGTTTATCGGATTGCACGCTTCTCCTCCAGACCATGAAAATTCATAAGGAGGCGTGCCGCCATTAACAAATACATAATTGGTTTGTGTGATGGTGTTGTTACTACAATCTGCATTGATGTTACTGGTTATATAAGCATCAATAGCAGGCGGTCTGGTTAAGGTGATAACGGTAGCGCCATTACTTGTACAACTGTTGTCATCAGTCACATCAATAGTATAATCGCTTGCCGATAAGTTTTCCAGACACCAAGATCCATTACCATAGTCCGTCCATCCAGTTCCAGTAGGGAAAGGATTGGTACCACCTGTTATGGTAATGCAAATACTACCATTGGTATAACTCCAATCTGGAGAACAGGTTGGATTTGTAGTAGAATCGATTGTATAGAGCAACTCATCTGGCTCATCAATAGTAATGGCGTTGGAGTAACTACAACCATTAGCATCCGTTACGGTGTAATTATAATTACCAGCAGATACGGTTATATTGCCAACTCCTGTATAAGGCGGTGTGCCACCACTTGCGGTTATCGTCACAATACCAGAATCACCATGGCATAAAATTGGACTCGTTATGTTAGCAGATACAACTAACGGACTCGGTTCTGACACAAAAACAGAAACGATAGATTCACAACCGTTGGCATCTGTTATGGTAACTGAGTTTGTTCCAGCAGCAAAAGTGTAATTACCTAAACCTGTATAAGGAGGCGTGCCTCCTGTTGCTGTTATACTGTAAGTTGCAGTGCCACCATGACATAATATTGGGTCTGAAATTAAAGTAGCGGTACCCGACAGTAAAGCAGGTTCTGTTAACGTATAATCAATACTTATATCTGAAGGACAATTGGCATCGGTTATGGTTAAGGTATAATTAACAGCTTGTAAATTATCAAACTCTAAAAGGTTTGGCGTAGATGGGTCGCTATCTTGAATGTTACCAGGGTTTAACACATAAGAAAATATACCAGACCCACCAGATAATGACACCTCAATAAACCCATCATTATAACCTTGACAACTAACATTGTTACCATTATAATCAGAAATAATGTCATCAATTACAATAGGGTTATTGGAGTTATTAACCGTATAGATAGGTGATACAAACTCACAACCATTGGCATCCAAAACTTTAAGCACATAATTGCCTTCACAAACATTTTGTATGTAGAGTAAGCCATTGTCTACAGGAATATCAAAAACACCTGAATCAGGTATGGATTCTGTATACCACTCTATTAGGCTATAAGGTAAAGTTCCTCCTTGGAGTTCTACCTCAATATACCCATCACAATTGGGAGATATGTTATTACATGACATATCTATAAGTGATATAAGAGTGAAGTCCACAGGTGTTGGTGGCGTTATAGTATATATATAATTGTATTCGCAGCCATAAACATCGGTTATAGCTACTTGATAATCGCCAGGACAGAGATTGTATTGGTTTTGATCTGTAGGGTTTATCAAGCTGCTGGTTGGGTCTGTTACATTAGTCCACAAATAAGTAAAAGGAGCACTTCCAATAGGGTTTAGCTCTATACTGGCACTGCAAACAGGTTCTGTATAACTACAAGCTATGTTATTGATGGTCGCTTGTGGATCTGGACTAGGGTTAACCGTTATTGTAACGGTAAACGAACTACCTTCACATTGTGAAATTCCAGGGTTGGATACGACATTATATGCAGGTGTTACGGTATATATTACTGTTTGTTGTTGCGTAGTAGGATTTTGTAATACACCACTATCAAAATAGGCTGCATCATTAGCAGTCGTCCAACCTGTAACACCTCCAGTAACCACAGGCGCACTCCAAGAGTAGGTTGTTACACTCGGTATGATAGCGGTTGTATCAGGAACTAAACCATTTTCAGGACTTAAAATAAAGGAATCACCATCACATAAATCTTGAATTACATCAGGAACATAAGGGATAGGTTCTACCCAAATGACGGCATCAAATGGGTTACCAACACAACCATTTGCCTCTGGTGTAATGGTGTAGGTGATCTGCTGAGGTGTACTTGTTGTATTTGTAAGTGTTTGACTAATATTTGCTTGTCCTACAGAATTATTACTCCAACCCATTATATTAGGGTTAGCAACCGATATAACCCAAGTATAGGTAGTGTTAGCAGGTATAATAGTGCCAACATCTGGTATGCCATTTTGCGGTACGATAGCAAATGGTTGCCCGCTACATTGTGTTGTAGTAGTAATTGGATTGTTAGTAACATGAGGCGTTGGAAGTACAGGAACAGTTAATTCAAAACTACTTCCGGAACAGGATCCTGTTGTTGGTGTAATGGTATAAATAACATTTTGGGTGATATTGGATTCATTAGTCAGATTTTGTCCAATGGTTGTTTGTGGTGTCGTAACATTTTGCTCTCCAGAAACAAATGGGTTATCTATTACGGTCCAAGTATAGGTAGTGCCATTAGGGACGTTGTTTGTTATATCTAAGCTTGAATCGTACATAAAACTATCTCCACTACAGATTGCAGGTACTATAGCATCTGAAATGTCTGGTTCAGGAGCAACAGTAACTACCATTTCATAAGGATTTCCAAGACACGAATTGTAAACTGGTGTTACGATGTATGTAACAGTTTGGTCAATATTACTAGAGCTGCTAAGATTTAAAACAATACTGTTTACAGGCGTTAATTGATCATCATCACCTGTAATTGCATCATTGTCAATAGCCGACCAAGTAAACAAGGTATTGCTTGGTACAGTATTGTTATTAATACCATCAATAGGCGTCGCATCAAAAGTAGTGTTACTGCATACTGTAGTATTATAATCATTAACAACTGGAATTGGATTGACTGTAATGGTTAGTGTAAATGTATTGCCTAAACAAGTGCTGGTAGAGGTATTTATGGTGTAAATTACGTCTTGAGGAGCATTACTGTTATTGGTAAGAGTTTGGTTAATTAGTGTTCCAGAACCATCACTTTCACCAGTAACATTGGTGTTGTCTATTACAGACCAATTTAGTACAGTGTCTGTTGGAATGATATCATTTAATGCACCATCAGTAGCTAAGTCGAAAGTAGCCATTTCTCCAGAACAAATTTCTATGGACTTATCCCCAATATTTGGTGTTGGGTTTACTGTCACATAAACCATAAAATCATTACCCATACAAGAACCATTAGAGCCTGAATTAGGTGTTACTACATAAGTAACAACTTCAACAGCATTGGTACTATTATTTAGCGTTTGAGAAATGGATGAAACTGGATTGATTCCATCCTGTTCTCCATCCGTATTTGGATTATCAATAACGCTCCAAATATAAGTAGTACCAACAGGTACGATATCATTACCTTCTGTGATTGGTGTTAGGCTAAAGGTTTCACCAGAACATATTTCAATTGTTTTATCCTCAATAACAGGTTCTTGTTCAACGATGACTTCTGAAACATTGCTGGTTGCAGGGTTGCATCCTAAATCAAAATTGACCACGCAATAATAATACAATGTACCAACAGTATCTGTTGGAGGTATATATGAGTTTTGATTAGCGCCTGGAACTAAAGTACCTCCACTATTGGTTGCGGATATATTTGAAAACCATTGATAAACAGGATTGCCTACACCATTAACAGTTGATACTGAAAGTGTTGTTGGAATAGAATTTAAACAGGTGGTTTGAGTCTCTAATGGTTGTACATCAATCGTGGCATTTTCTATGACTGTTATGGTGCTAATATCACTCAATGTTGAACAATTTAAGCTACCATCTGTATCCATAATGTAGCGAACTTCGCAGAAATAATAAAAAGTTCCGATACTATCTATAGGTGGTGTAAAACTATTTGATACTTGCCATGGGATAAAGACAGACGCATTACTGTAATCGTTGGTATTAGATATCCAAAATTGATATTCTAAATCTGGAGCATCTCCATTTGCAATAAATTCAATTGGATTAATCGTCGTGCTGTTTTGACAAACAGTTTGATCTAATGTTGTTAATGAAATTGTAGGGTCGTTTAATACCTCTACAGTTGCAATATCAGAAATCAAAGCATCACAACCAGTAGTCGTATAAGTCACTTCGGCATAATAATAGTAAAGTCCTGAGCTGCTATAAGCAGCTGGTTGGAAGCTATTTCCTGTGCCAACTGGAGTACCACCAGTGGTACTTGCAATCGTATTGCTATACCAAGTAATAGTAGGGTTGAGGTTGTTGGAACTGAGTGTTAGGTTTAATGGTTCGATTTGACCGCCTTCGCACAAGGTTTGGTAGCCTGTTGGTTGTGTTGTTACGTTAGAATCTGGAAAAATACTTATAGTGTATGTAGAAGGCGTACCTTGACAGGCATTGGTATCGTTGGTACTTGCAAAAGCATCAATATTTAAGATGATGATATTACTAGTGTTATTACTTAAAGTGAAAGATGGAATTTGATCTGTACCAGATACTTGTGTAACACCAAACAGACCTGATGGAACATTTTGAATTGTCCAATCTAGTGAAACATTAGATGATGTTGAGCTTATATCAACCGCTTGAGAAGCACCTCCAGAACATAATTCTTGATTAGCTGAAGAGAAGGCTACGTTAGGACTTGGATTGATAGTAATATCAAAGAATGTTGATTCTCCAGAGCATCCATCATATTCAGATGTCACTATATAAGTTAAGGTAAATGGATTTACTCCATCGTTATAAATGGGTTGACCAACCAGCTGATTACCACTTCCAGAAGTAGGGTAGCCTGTAATTTGGGTTGGAATACTACCAGCATCTTGAAGAACCCAATTGTAATCTACACCAGAGACAGACGATGAGAATGATACTGTGTTAAATGTATCGCCATTGCAAATTGTTTGAGAGGTAATAGGGTTGATATCAGGAGTAGGATTTACAGTTATTATGAATTCTTCTAGTTGACCTGAGCATGTTATACCATTATTTGAAAAATAAGGTGTTACACTAATAGTTGCACTTATGGGGCTAATTCCATTATTTATAGCTGAGAATGATGGTAAACTTCCTGTTCCTGAAGTTGCAAGACCAATACTTGTATTATCATTGGTCCAATCATAGCTTATTGAGCCTCCTGTGTTGGAAGATGTAAATACCAATTCTGGCACGAGTTCATTGTTGCAAACAATAATATCGTTAACAGGATTGATTTGAGCATTTGGATTAACAGTTACAACATAGCTTATAGAATCTCCAGTACACGTAATACCATTATTATCATAAGTTGGTGTTATGGTAATATTACTAGATATGGGTGTTGAAGCATTATTAGTTGCGGTAAAACTTGGTACATTACCATTGCCATTTGCTGATAAACCAATAGCTGTATTGTCATTGGTCCAGGAATAGCTAATGTTACCACCAAAGGTTTGTGATGTTGGTACAATCTCTGGAATGGTATCATCAGGACAAACAGTCAAATCATTGATAGGATCGATTTGAGCATTTGGATTTACAGTAATAGTAAATTCCTGTGAAGCTCCTAAACAAGGTGTACCTCCATTTTCAAAAGAAGGCGTTACCGTTATTGTTGCAATAATTGGTTGGTTGGTTGTGTTTGTTGGAACAAAACCAGTAATATTTCCAGTTCCTGATGCTGATAAACCAATAGCTGTATTGTCATTAGTCCACGTATAAGTCATTGAGCCATTGGAGTTTTGGGAAGTAAAGACAATGTCATTACCTAGGATGCCTTCACATAAAATTAAATCTAATGGATCATCCATTTGTGCCGATGGATTTACGCTAATATTAAATGTTACAGGAATGCCCTCACATATTAATCCATTGTTCTCGTAACTTGGCGTAATGGTTATTGTGGCAGTTTCGGGAGCAATTCCTGAATTTACAGCAGTAAAAGACGGAATGTTGTCACTTCCTGATGCTGGTAAACCAATAGTTGTATTGTCATTGGTCCATTCAAAACTATTAATACCTAAGATATTTGCCGAGCTTAAAATAATTTCAGGATTAACATCTCCTGGGCATAAAAAAATATCAGTAGGTACATTTACGTCTCCAGATGGGTTGACTGTAATGGCAAAAGATCTTGGAGTGCCCTCGCAAGTTGTAGATCCACTTGAGATAATTGGTGTTACAGTAATATTTGCAATAATTGGTTGGTTGGTCGGATTTTCGGCAATAAAATTAGGGATACTTCCTGATCCTGTTGTATTCAAACCAATATCCGTATTGTCATTAATCCATTGGTAGGTTGAATTTGTGTTTGTACTAGTAAAAGCATCCACAGAAACCGTATCTCCTTCACATACAATACTATTATTTATAAAATCAATATCACCATAAGGTAATATCTCTAAGGTAGCTGTGTCTTCAACACTTGGGCATGGACCAGTTGGATCGTTGGATGTTAATGTAAAAACAATGGTTCCGGTAAAATCGGTTGGTGGTGTAAATGTCGTGTTAAGTTGATTTGCATCACCAAAAGTACCAGCTACAGAAGCTATCCAAGACGCGGATGTAGCAGAGCCACTTACCGTACCTTCGAGATCTATTACTGAATTCATACAATATGGCTCGTAAATTCCTGCATCAACATTAGCCTCGGGATACCATTCAATAGTTGCCTGACTAGACACTTCTGGACAAGGACCGTTTGGGTCTGAAGATGTTAAAGTGAATGTTATAAGACCTGTATAATCTAAAGGCGGAGTATAGACCACATCTAAGTTAGAGTTGTCTGGACTAAAAGTACCTCCTGCTACAGATGCAGTCCACAGTCCTGTTAAATTAGTATCGCTAATAGTACCAGATAAATTTATTTGGGTATTAGCACAGGCATCCAATGGGCTTCCAATGGTTACTGTTACTTCTGGAAACACCTCTAGTGTTGTGTTTACTGTGTTGGTACCACATTCATTACTAAGTGTAAGGCTTATTGGGTAATTGCCAGGTGTATTGACATTAATTGTTGGGTTTAAAATAGTAATATCATCTACATTAATTCCTGTAACCGAACTGAAATCCCACAAATATGTAGTTGTAGCATTATCTGCGTAACAATTTTGAAAAGTTAAGTTAAGACTGGAATCAACATACTGACAAACTTCAATTGGATCTAATGTGATTTGTGGAACCTCTTTAATGATTACCGTTTCGCTAAAAGTATCTGATTCGCAGGATGTTCCTAGAATTGGACTTTCTAATGATACTGTTAAACTTACTGTGTAAATCCCTGGAGTGTTAAATTGAAAACTAGGCTCGGAAGAATTAGCATCTGTATTGTTGGTAAACTCCCATTCAGGCGTTGTGTTTATTGGACAACCATCAGGGTTTTGGTACAAAACATTCCATTGGTATAAATTAGTATTATCGCAACCTGCTTCGCTTGAATTATTGGTTGAGGTAATAGATGTTGCTCCACAAGATTCATTATTACTCAAATCAAATAAGGCTTCCACCTCTGGAGCAACACAAATGGTTCTGCTTTGCATAGATACACCACATTGGTTACTTTGTCCGCTCGATCCCGCATAAATATTGATTTGGTAAATGCCTCCTTGTAAAAAATTAAGTTCAAGCGTATCTGAAGCGTTGATACTCCAGTTAGCACCAGAGGAGTTACTTAAAATAGGTTGTTGTGGAACAAACCCCATATTACCAATTACATTAACATAAGGGTTTGGATCTAATGCACCTGTAATGGAAGATGTTAAAATAGATCCATCTGGAGCGATTATTTCCCAAAAATGCTTGTATAAATCGTTGCATTCACCGAGACTTGAAATATTGTTGCCAGGAATAGTCGTGTCTGTTGCAATTAGTGTCTCTCCTTGACAGATTACAATATCACCAGTTATTCCAGAGGACAAATTAAAATCGGCTTCTGGAGAACTTTCTATATATATTGGTACAATACTGCTTGTGCTTTGTCCGCAGGCATTACTGGCAGTTACAGAAATTTCATAAGCATTTTGGTATGTAACACCATTTACTTCAACTTGTGGTTGACCACATGATACTGTGTCAAAAGTATAGGCAAAAGCTGATGGCGGCGGATGATTGAATGTTTGCACAACCGTTCCGCCAACAGATATCTCATATAGTGTTCCTTCTCCGTTTTGTGCGCCATAAGACAAATCATAAGTAATTTCAGAACCTTCACAAAGTACCGGAACACCGTCATTGGAAATAGTTGCTGTTGGATTGGCTCCAACATATAAATAATAGGTTTCTATAACGGAACATGAACCTTCTGTAATTTCATAATTTATAACATGATATCCTGGAGCTAAAAAAAACTGTATAAAGCTATTAGGGTCTGTACTGTTAATACCTGTAAACGTTTCGGACCAAACACCATCTTCTGTACTAATAGTATGAACAGAATTAGGGGTTGTATTTTGAGAATCTGTTAAAAATGAAAAGTTTGCATAAAAATTTTCAGCAGAAGTTGAGTTTCCGCAATATGTAAAATAGGTATCACCATTAAAAGTTTGTGTTCCCCAACTATCAGGAACGATAACAGGTGTAATATTAGGCGATGCTTGGACATTTACATTAACCGAAGTTGTTGTTCCGTCTATTGATAATGTTGTTTGGTAATTCCCAGGAGTGTTGTAAGTAACGGTATGAGGGCCATCATTATTAGCAGATGTGATATTTCCACCTTCAAAACTCCAATTATAAGTCGTATTATCAGGAACATTTGTAGAAACATCTGTATATGTTATTGAAGTTCCTTCACAAATTTCAATAACACCATTATTTTGAGGTATACTAGTTGTAAAGATTACTTCAAGCTGATAATATGGATTATTTTTTGCATTACTTACAGTTAAAACTAATAATGTAAAAAAAATAAACACTTTTTTCATAGAGCTATATTTAAGGTGAAAAGTAATACCTTCTCAAATTTTCTAAAACACAAACCTTATCATAAACTCATTGGTTGCTTTTGCTCTTGCTAATTCTGCTCGTGTGCTACTCTCATAAGCATATCCTATTACCATGTGCTCTGTTATCTGTAACGATGCTACGCCTGCTACCGCTTGGTCCGTTCGGTAGGTCATCCCTATCCCAAAGCCTTGATTTAATCGTAACATCGTATTAAAATCTAACGATACCGAATACTAATAACGTAAATAAAGAAGGCCTAAGCTTTTTTAAATAGTAGGTAATTTTTGTTCTCATACTTTAATGGTAATAATACTAATATTTTAATTGTGTGATTTGATTTCTATCTCTTTTGGTTTTGAGGTTAAGTCTTTAACCCATGTTAGAGAAAAAGTGTTGATGTCTTTAGGCTTTGATTTTTTAAAAAAACCTATAGACAGATTTACCCTGTCCTTATCTGAAGTTTTTTTAAAAACAAAACCGTAGCCTAAAAATACTTTTGTAGATCGTTTCATAAGAATTGTATGGTAGTTCTTTATTGATTAACTTTAATAAGATGTATTTCTTTGTTATAAAAAATGCCTCAAACTCTGTTTTAGACATCTCCTTATTTATGTTTATTTTTTTTATTAAAAATGAATGTGTTTATCTACTATACTATTAAATTTGCTTCTATTGTATAATTAAAGAATTTGTGAGATAAAACAATTGTATTATCAAATACCTTTTTAAGAAAATTATTATCGTGTTTGGTTTTGGTTTTATTTTTTTTTGATATTTGATGATATGTATTAGAACCTTTTACTTCAGCCTCACACAATAAAGACATAATATTAATGTCTATATCGCTCACACCTACAAGATCTCCTTTTATATTAAGAAACTTTTTAGCTCCTGGAATTTCAAAAAGACTATGAAGTTTCGATTGTATTGCTTTTACAAAGACTAATCCTTTAAAGAATGGTATGTTAGTTGCTTGTATAAAGTCGTGGTTAGCAGCATTAACCGTTGGACAGAACGCCTTTACACCTTTATATAATCTATTATTTTTTTTTTCAATTTTTTTTTTCATGTCTAGATCTCACAGACAAAACATACCAATAATCAAGTGTCATTTTCGCTCAATTTTAAACAAAGATTGCTAATTAAATCATGGGAGATTTACATGATTATTAAAAGGTGATTTACAATTATTTAAAGTTGGATATAATTTATTTTAAGTATTTATGAAAACACTCAACCACTAATTATCAATAAATTAAGAAAAAAGAAGATTAATTATATTTTTCTTTCTGTTAGCTACGGGTAATTTAACTCCATTATCTAAAAAAATAAAACCCCCATCATTATAGGTGTATTCTGTTACGTAGTTTTTATTTACGAGATAGGATTTATGAATTCTAAAAAACACTTGATCTGGTAATAGTTGTTCGATATGTTTCAATGTTTTTGAAACCGTAAAGGTACTGCCATCTAAAAAAACCAGTTTACAATAATTAACATCTGCTTGGCAGTATAAAATATTTGATAGCTTAATCCACTTATATCCATTTGAAGTAGGTAATGTAACTTTATCATGATAAGATTTAGATAACTCTAAATCATTATTTATTGTATTGATTTTATTTATTAATTCTGTTTTAGACCGTTCTATTAAAAACCTATTAACAGCTTCTTTAAAAGATATTTGATTTATTGGTTTAACTATATAATCAAAAGCATTATACCGAATGGCTTCAATAGCATAATCTTTATGGCTGGTTGTAAAGATGATTCTAAACCTAGAGGTATCTATTTCTTTTAACATATTAAAGATTGTTTTTGTATTTCCTATTTCTATATCTAAAAATAATAATTCAGGATCAAACTGTAGTATATCCCTTATACCATCCGTTGCTGATGTTACTCGAGACACTAATGTGATTGCATTAGAAAAATATTTTTTCAATAGATGCTCTACAATCTCTATAGAGGTTTGTTCATCATCAATTATCAATGCTTTAACCATAGGCTAATTTTTATGGCACTATAAACTTCTGAATATAATAAAAATACCGACTTACAAAGATAACACTTATAGATATGTGCAAAAAATACATTTTTTATAAAAATGATTAAAGCCAATCTATTTTCAATGAATTGCTGAGGCCCTTAAGAAAGCTACAATAAAATATCCTTTGCGCCTTTTAAATCTGATTTACTGTTGTAACTCTCTTCATGAGTTAGTTATAAACCATAATGAATTATAAGAATGAGAAATAATAAAATTTTCTTGATTATCATTTGAAACTTAACAATTATATTCGATAAGGAGAAATTTAAATGCACAACGTTGATGTTTCAATTAAAATTATTAAGAGATCCCGTTAATGCAGAATTGGGAAAATAAAAAAAACCTGATAACATCATCAGGTTTTTTGCTCCCCCTATTATTCAAAGTTGCAGCGCGAAATCATTTTTTGATCACTTTAGAAGTCCCTAAAACATTATTTGACTCATCATAAAGTGAAAGTAAATATACGCCCGTTTTGAGCTGGGTTACATCTATGGTGTTATCAGAGGACTCTAAAACTATTCGTCCATAAATATCATATACTTTGGCTTTTTTAAATTGAATTTCTACTCTAATATGAGATGAGGCCGGATTAGGAAATATTTTAAAACTTTTTACTTCATGTTGATTGGATGAAAGTGGAGGATCAAACTCTATAGCCCCAATATCGGGTGTAGTGTCCCTTGTGTTACTGTAGAAATCTTCTATGGGTGAAAATTGAACATTAGCAGAGTTAACAGCCGGAGAGTTTTCATTAATTGAAAAATCAAAATTTATTGGATCCACATATAATGGATCTTCAAAAATTGTATTTATGTCAATAGCATCAGAATTAGCGTCTAATGTTCCGATGATAATATTATTTCCAATCATAATGTTTGTACTGTTATTGCTAACTTTAACAGCCCTTCCTCCTTCTAATGTTTCGTCTGTGACCACAATATTGTTATAAACTTTTATATCATCACTTAAATTTTGTGCTGTGATCCCATGTTGACTACCCTCTCCAGTTAGTGAATTGTAGTACAAGGAATTATTAAAAATTTCAATACGTTCACCTTCATTAATTTGAACGCCAGCAAAACCATTAAGATATGCAATGTTATTTTCTATTCTAATTTTTCCGTGTTCCCATCCCCTTGCAAAAGTACTTCTCATTACTGTAATCCCTTTACCTTCATCGATATGAGGGTTAATAAACGTTTTGGTCTCGTTCCAAGAATACACTTCATTATAATTGTGGTGTACAAGATTTTTTGCCATCACTACTTTTACTGCGTCATTTTCATCAATACTTTGCATAGTATACAGGCTAATACCGTGTACGCCTGTCGATGACCGCCTTGAACAGTTGTGAACTTCATTTCCAATTATATTGATATAATCTGAACTTACCGCGCGTATTCCTTCACCAGGCATATGATGGACCAAGTTATTGGTAACATCAATATTATTAGAATTATTTACTACAATTCCATGAGTATTAAAATAAGTGGGCCTATCAATTGAAGGGTCTAAAACAGGTAAGACTTGTTGCTCTACATATTCAGGTGTAGAATTTGGTGGCACTCTATACTGTAAATTTCCATCTAAATCACGGTACAAAAATTGCTCATCTAAAGCCAAACTTAAAGGAATATTTTCTGTTTCTCCATAGGTTTCTATGCCCTCTAACTTAATGTAAGAACTATTTTTTATCAAGACTGTAGCTAATCCATCTCCTTTCAAGATTACAGAATTTGGCGTATGGGCTTTAATAACTATTGGTTGAGAACTCGTGCCGTTCAATCCATTGACAAATAAAGTGCAATCGCTTTGAGATTTAAAATAGTTACCATCGCCATATGTAGGATTGTAGTAGGTGCCAGGCATAATGTTCAATGTATCTCCTGCAGTCAAAAAACTAACAGCATAATCAATTGTTTTGAAAGGGCTTTCTGGACTTAAACCAAAGTCTGTTTGATCTGTTCCATTAATTGTATCAACATAGTATACATCCCCTACTGGAGCTGATGCTCCTAACGTTAGTCGTAAAACTTGTGTTGCATTTTCCGTGACCACCTCAAAATAATATTCACCTGAATACCCTTCAATGATTACATTATTGAAAGCTCCATTTATATTGTCTGCAATAATAAGATCGAAGGTTTCATTTCCGTTTGGGGTATAGTTAAATCTTAACAATAAATCGCCATCTACAGTTAGATCATAACCATTTGCCAATGTAGTTGTAAAATCTGTACTACTTTCAAATTCTACAACATGTAAGGAATTTGATTGAAAAATTTTGTCTTGAGCGATTATACTTGCACCATATCTAATTCTTTGGTAAGCAGTATCACCTGTTCCATCATTATTGGTATCTTGTAAATGGGTAGCTTTAATGTCATCGTGCCAATCGCTATAAGTTTCAGGAACAACAATCTCATACATTCCATCATAAGCATCAAGACCATTTCCTCTGTCTAACACATTATTTGAGGAGATATTCTGAGATTGCCAATCTGGATTTATTGTAAAATAATACGCTTTTCGACCCCGATTAAACTCTAAATCTGAAGCATCATATGTGCCCGAATCCGTAAATACGGTTTCATTATTAGCAATCCCATCTTCAACGCCTGGAACATTATCAAGCATTGTCTGTGTCATTTTTAAATGATCGTGTTCCCAATTGTCGTTGGCTATTGTTACATTATTATTAGAAGCCAAGTTATTAAGAGCTGTCAAAACACTTGATTCAACGCCTACATTTTGTAAGTTGGTGTTTACCAAACTAAAATCACCATTATTGGGATCTACAAACATATCTGAATTCTGAAAACTTGCAAGTGTTGACGGGACTACAGTGCCATAAGCAGCATAGTTGTTTGCAAATGAACTGCCTGCACTATTTATGGCATCGTCGAGATGATAACTGTCTTTTGTGGAAATGACCTCTACTGCATTATTTGAACAATTAAAGTTTAAAAATGGATCTCCATATACATTTGCATTGAACCCGTTTACCGTATTAGTGATGCCGTCAGCATGAGCATCTTTTGTGAAAATAGAGTTATTGAGCACTTCAAGTCCATTTGTTGGTTTTAAACGAATAGCATCTATTTTGGAGAAAGCCACTACGTTGTTTCTAATTCTTGCTTTCATGTTTGTATCATGATCTGGAGTTTCATCAATCAAAATAGGCTTACCTTCATCCAAGGTCATATTAAGATAGCCCTTGCTTGGCACCCATGAGTAGATGCGTTGATGTACATTGAAGATCATATTACCATCAATGTCCCAGCGGTATTTTGTTGGATCATCACCATCAGTAAAACTACCGCTGCCCTGTTGACGCATAATTCCATGACCACCACTAAGGGATGTTTGACCAATGTTATAAATAATATTTCCAGAAACCGCAATGTATCGACCATCTTCAATATTTACAGCTTTTTGATAAAAATCATGAATGATATTATTTGATATTTTTATATCCTCTGCATTTTCTATTTGAAAACAAATGCCTCCACCAGAAATTTCATTTGTTAGAGTGTTGGGTTGCCATACATATTGAGACACTAATGTCCAATGGTCTACATTATTAGAGGCTCCATTAATTTTAAATCCATTAACTTCTATATTTTTTGCCCCTTCATAAAACCTAAAATTTTTAAACGATTTTAGTGTTAAAATGACTGATCCGTTCGGTTCAGGACTTAATACAATTGGTGTAGTAGCAACCGTATTAATATCGAT